>FRDC01002079.1_pt3 | contig 134676 bp, 121 predicted proteins | sample 1106171 | NCBI WGS metagenome assembly FRDC01 (sample SAMEA3930566, study PRJEB13176) | freshwater metagenome | biome: Drinking water system; feature: drinking water; material: water | place: Singapore | collected 2014-12-20 | reverse complement strand
ACCTGGCTCTTCTTGGTCGGGATCGTCGTGTTGCGCTCGATGAGACGGGTGAACACACCCCCCAGCGTCTCGATGCCCAGCGACAGCGGCGTCACATCAAGCAGCAACACGTCCTTGACGTCGCCCTGCAGCACGCCGGCCTGAATGGCAGCGCCGATCGCCACCACCTCGTCCGGGTTGACGCCCTTGTGCGGCTCCTTGCCGAAGAAGGCCTTCACCACTTCCTGGATTTTCGGCATGCGCGTCATGCCGCCAACCAGCACCACTTCGTCGATCTGACCGGCGGTGAGCCCGGCATCCTTGAGGGCTGCCTTGCACGGCGCGATCGTCTTTTGCACCAGATCGTCGACCAGCGCTTCAAATTTCGAGCGCGTGAGCTTCAGCGCCATATGTTTTGGCCCCGAGGCGTCCGCCGTGATGTAGGGCAGGTTGATCTCGGTCTGGGCGGTGGAGGAAAGCTCGATCTTCGCCTTTTCCGCCGCCTCCTTGAGACGCTGCAGGGCCAGCTTGTCCTTCTTCAGGTCGATGCCCTGCTCCTTCTTGAACTCGTCGGCGAGATATTCGACCAGACGCATGTCGAAATCCTCGCCACCAAGGAAGGTGTCGCCATTGGTGGATTTGACCTCGAACACGCCGTCGCCGATTTCCAGCACCGACACGTCGAACGTGCCACCGCCGAGATCGTAAACGGCGATGATGCCGGTCTTTTTCTTGTCAAGGCCGTAGGCGAGCGCCGCCGCCGTCGGCTCATTGATGATACGCATCACCTCAAGGCCGGCGATCTTGCCGGCATCCTTGGTTGCCTGACGCTGGGCATCGTTGAAATAGGCCGGCACCGTGATCACGGCCTGCGTCACCGGCTGGCCGAGATGGGCTTCCGCCGTCTCCTTCATCTTCATCAGCGTATAGGCTGAAATCTGCGAGGGTGAATACTGCTTGCCATGGCTTTCGACCCAGGCATCGCCATTGCCACCCTTGACGATCTTGTAGGGAACGAGGCTTTTGTCTTTCTGCGTCATCGGATCGCTGTAGGTGCGGCCGATGAGGCGCTTGATGGCAAAGAAGGTGTTCTCCGGATTGGTCACCGCCTGGCGCTTCGCCGGCTGACCGACAAGGCGTTCATCATCATCGGTGAAGGCGACGATGGAGGGTGTCGTTCGCGCACCTTCCGAGTTCTCAACCACTTTCCAGCTCGAACCTTCCATCACTGCGACGCAGGAATTGGTGGTGCCGAGGTCGATACCGATGACCTTACCCATAATCTTATCCTCACGGTTGCGGCGGACAAAACGGGACTTCGCTGAAGCCCCCCGTCCCATCCCCAGTCGAAATCTGCGACGCATGATCTGCGTCCTAACCCGCGCCGGATATAAGAAGGCGGACCAATTGCCGCAAGTGCGGAGATGACGACAAGCCGCGTATTCTTCTCTCCCGCCCGCGCGGGCAATTGTCCTTTTTCGCCTCACCTGCGCCAGCCCGCCCATATGCCAGCCCCGCTACATGCAGGTCTGCAGCGCCACCCCAGGCAGACCGCCGGCATTACGCCGCCCCCGCCTGCAAGGATTGCCAGCAGGGGATTATTTCGTTTCGCCTACGTAAATGAATACGTCACGCATTTTTTTATTGACACAGCGTAATCCAAGTTTTAGTCAAGCGGCCTAGGCCACTTTTTGCAGTGGTACTTTAAGGGAGATGATCACATGTCGCTTGTAAAGCAGTCACGCCGCTTCGTACTGGCCGGCCTTGCCATGGGCCTCGCAGCAGCAGCCCTTCCCAGCCAAGCCGCCGAAGATGTTTCGTTCAACACTACGTACGGCCTGGCCCTTCGAGGCTTCGATCCGGTCGGCTATTTTACCGAAAACCGCGCCGTGAAGGGGCTTCCGACCATCACGACCACCTACAAAGGCGCGATCTATGAATTCGCCAGCGACGCCAACAAGGCGACCTTCCTCGCCAACCCGGAAAAATATGTTCCTCAATTCGGCGGCTTTTGCGCGTGGGCGACATCGCAAGGCTATAAGGCGGACATTGATCCACATGCTTTTGCCGTTAACGATGGCAAGCTCTACGTTAATTTCTCGAGCTTCTTCCGGGATAAATTCCATGAAGATCTCAAGAACAATACCGCCAAGGCTGAGGCCAACTGGGCGAAAGTCCGTACCCTTACCGAAATCGCCCGTTGATCCCCAGTTGCTGATTTAGCTCTTTTTCCACGCTTCGTCCGCCGTCTGACCCACGGCGGGCGAAGGCATGTTTGCTCTGACATCCGCTTGCGCTCTCGCGCCTCAACAAATTGTCCTCGAAGTTAGCGAGGCTGATGTCGGGACGTGTGAAGCCAAGGCTCCTGATGGGCAATGGCGAGCTTCTTGATACCGAGATTACGTCCTATCGCCGGGGTTGTGCGGTACACCGGACCGAGCCGATGGGTTGACGCAGAAGCGCTCGATCCAGATCGCCCGCAGCAATGCCAACAGCAATGCCCGCTCCTCGCCGGCCTCGCGATTTCGCGCGCTTGCTCGCGCTTGGCGCAGGCTTGTTCCTTGCCGCCTGTGTTTGTGTTGCCGCCTTCATGGGAATTTTTTTAAGGCCGTTTTCTTATTCTCCAGCCCCCGCCTATGTCGCGCCACCGACGCATGTCGTGCCACGCGCCGCGCGCTGTGCTCAAAGCCCGCGCCGGACATAAGAAGGCGGACCAATTGCCGCCGGTGCGGAGATGACGACAAGCCACATTCATTTTGGCCGGCTTTGACTTTTGCTCCTGTCTGCGGCACGTCGAAGCCATGTCCGGCGATCTCTTTGGCCAAACGGATGGCGCTTCTTTGCTCTGCGGACGTCTTGATATGGCGCGCCAGCAGGAATTACTGGCCGAAATCCGCGCCATTATCCACGCCGCGCCGCTGTTCCAGCCGGTGATGCCGCGCACCGGCAAGCCCTTCTCGGTCAAGATGAGCAATTGCGGACCGCTTGGCTGGGTGTCGGATATCGACGGCTATCGTTATCAGCCAACGCATCCACGAACCGGCGAGCCGTGGCCGGCGATGCCAGGCATGCTGCTGGAGCTGTGGCGCGAGCACACCGCCTATCCCCTCCCGCCGCAGGCCTGTCTCATCAATTGGTATGAGCCCCAGGCACGCATGGGCCTGCATCAGGACCGCGACGAAGAGGACACGGACGCCCCCGTTCTCTCGGTCTCGCTCGGCGATCGCTGCCGATTCCGCCTGGGAACGAGGGAACGTAAGGGCCCGACCCACTCGTTCCTGCTCGAATCGGGCGAAGTGATGATGCTGGCCGGCGCCAACCGCATGGCCTTTCACGGTGTGGAGCGCATCTACCCCGCCACCTCGACCCTGCTGGGCCGGTCCGGCCGCATCAACCTGACATTGCGCCGGGTGACGCGGGCGTGAGACACATCGAGGCGGGATGGCTCCGCCCCGATGATGTCGGGCTCAGCCGCGCAATCTGGCGGCCATTTCAGCGATGCGCTTGCCGTAAAGCCTTGCCGTTTCGAGATCACCCTTGCGCGGCGCCTCATCCGCCGACGCATCTGATGGCGAGATGGCCAGCGCGCCAGCAAAGCCCGCCGTCCAGTTCACGTCATCGGGCCCATGCTCCTTCTTGTTCGATGGCATGAGGCCGGTGCCGACCCAGATCTGGCCGTGCTGCTGCGAGAAGGTGAAGAAGTAGGCGAGGGTAGAAAACTTGTCGCCATTGACGGAGGCCGAATTGGTGAAGCCGCCGGCAATCTTGTCTTTCCAAGCCTGGGTATACCAGGGCTTCGAGCTGTCATCGGCGAATTTTTTGAACTGCCAGGCCGGTCCGCCCATATAAGTCGGGCTGCCATAGATGATGGCGTCGGCGCTGGCGAGCTTGTCCCACCCGCCCTCTGGCAGACTGCCCTCCGGCGTGATCTCAATGAGTTCGACCATGGCGCCCGCGACGCCGGCTGCGCCATCGTGCACGGCTTGCGCCTGCTTGCGCGTGTGCCCATAACCGCTGAAATAGACGATGTTGATCCTGGTCATGCGATCTCCGATGATGTGAGAAAAACGAGCGGGAGAGCCCCGGTCGGTTGGTACCTAGTACCAATTGTTACTTTTGTGAAGTAAGCACTTTATGGTAACTAAGGGTTATGAAAGACACTTCGAAAACCGATACATGCCCGACCTCTCACACTCCCGGACAATGCCCGCTTGATACGGTGCTGCGGCTGCTGATGGGACCGTGGACGACCTATGTCCTGTGGCTTTTGCAGACCGAAGGCCCGTTACGATTTGGCCAGTTGAAAGCCAGAATGGGTCGCATCTCCTCCAAAGTGCTCACGGATCGTTTGCGCCATCTCGAGGCCGCGCAATTGATCACCCGCACCTATGCGCCCACCATTCCGCCCGCCGTCACCTATGCCATGGCCGCCCGCGGGGCTGAATTGAAGGACGTCCTCGATGGTATCAATCAATTGGCCGTGCGCTGGCAAAGCGAGGATGAAGCGCGCGCCCTGTCGCAGGCAGCCGAATAATCATGCGGTTCGCGCCTCCATTGCCTTTGCCGCCAGCGCTGCGTAATCGCTGCCCATGCTGACGCTTGCCCTCGATACCGCCCTGCCGGCAACCCAGGCGGCGCTTCACGACAGCGCCAGCGATACGATCATCGCATCAATTTCGCTGCCGATGATGACCGGTCATGCCGAAGCATTGCTGCCGGCGGTTGAGGAATGCTTGCGACAGGCAGGCGTCAGCTATGCTCATCTCGCACGCATCGGCGTCACCACCGGACCCGGCAGCTTTACCGGCGTGAGGATCGCCCTCTCGGCCGCCCGCGCCATGGCGCTGGCGCTGGCGGTGCCGGTCATCGGCATCTCCACGCTGGACGCCTTGACCAGACCGCATCTGGGCCAGAAAGCCTCGGTTCTGGCGGTCAATGACGCCAGGCGTGGCGAACTCTATGTGCAGCTGACAGCGACCGATGGCACGATCCTGATCGAACCGGGCCTGCTCACCCCTCAGGCGGTCATCGACGGCTTGCCCCACCACGACATTCTGGCCATCGGCTCGGGCACCGATCTCGTCTGTGCCCTGTCATCGGCAATCACGGCAGGCGAGCGCTCGCCGATCCCGGCGATTGCCGTCATCGCCCGCCTTGCCGCTATCGCCGACCTGCCCGATCATCCCCCCCGCCCGCTCTATCTGCGCGCACCTGACGCCAAACCGCAGACACCGGTTCTTGCCACATCATGATGTTCATGCGCCGCTGGCGGGCCGCGGGTGCCCGCATCCTGCCTTTGGCTGCCAACAGCAGCGCTGCACTCGCACGCCTCCATGCAACGTCTTTTGCGCGCGGCTGGACGAGCCAGGAGATTGCCGAGCTGATGGCGGGCCCGGCAGTTGATGTCATCGGCGCCAAGCTCGGCTCGCAGATGCTGGGCATGGCCATGGTGCGCTGCGCCGCCGACGAGGGTGAAGTCCTGACGATCGCCGTGGCGCCTGACTGGCGCGGCATGGGCCTGGCGGGGCGCCTGCTGGGTGAGGCGTTGGGCGCCCTGGCGCGCCGGCGGACACGCACCTGTTTCCTCGAGGTGGAGGAGCACAATCAGGCGGCTCTGGCGCTCTATCGCCGCGAGGGATTTCATGAAATCGGCCGCCGTAAAGGGTATTACGGGGATGAAGGGGGCGGCGATGCGCTCATCCTCGCCTGCTCGCTCACCGATCGCTGGTGGCTGGCGCCACCGCCCGATGCGGTGGAAAGTGAATGAGTCACGCGCTATTCTTTGATTGGACACAGCAGAGGCGGGAGCGGCGTGAAGACTGGCGAGACCTATATCGAGCGGGAATGCGCCCGCCGTGGCATGCGCCTCACGGCGCAGCGCCGGCTGATAGCGCGCGTCATCGCCAGTGCGGCCGATCACCCGAATGTCGAGGAACTGCATCGTCGCGCTGTTGACATCGATGATCAGATTTCGCTCTCAACCGTCTATCGCACCGTCAAGCTGCTGGAAGATGCCGGCATTCTTGCCCGTCACGATTTCGGCACCAAACGCGCCCGCTACGAACTTGCGAAGGGCGAACATCATGACCATCTGATCGATATGTCGACCGGCACCGTCATCGAATTTCATTCCGAAGCCATCGAGAAACTGCAGACCGAAATCGCCCGAAAGCACGGGCTGAAGCTGGTCGCGCACCGTCTGGAGCTGTTCGGTATCCCGCTCAACGATAAAGCCAAAAGCTGAGACGAATCAGCCAGCCATGGGTCAGCGTGTCATCCGCCTTGTCAAAATCGCTGCCAAGCTCGGTGTCGTGGGCGGTGCGTTCTGCCTCCTCTACCCGGCCCAGCGTTTGGCTCTGTGGCGCGGCTCGTCCTGGGCAGGCCGTCTGCCCGTATATTTCCACCGCCTCATCCTCGCCTGCCTTGGTGTGCGCATCACGCTTGCAGGAACGCCAGCGCCGCAGCGTCCCCTGCTTTTGACAGCCAACCATGTATCCTGGCTCGATATTTCGCTGCTTGGCAGCCGCCTGCCGCTCTCCTTCATCGCCAAATCGGAGGTCAAGGCCTGGCCGGTCGTCGGCCTTTTTGCCCGCCTTCAGCGCACCATTTTCATTGATCGGCACAGGCGGCAGGCAACCGGGTCTGTCAGCGACGAGATGGGACAGCGTCTCAGCGCAGGCGATTGCCTGCTTCTGTTTGCCGAGGGCACGTCCTCTGATGGCCGTCGCGTCCTGCCGTTCCGCTCCGCTCTGCTGGGGGGTGTGCGCGCCGCCCTGATGACCGGCAGCAGCCGGGAGGCAATCACGGTGCAGCCGGTGGCCATCGCCTATAGCGGCTATCGCGGCCTGCCGATGGCGCGCCGTCGCCTGCCGGCCTACGCCTGGTACGGTGACATGGAGCTTGCACCCCACCTCCTCAATGTGCTGGATGATGGGATGATCGACGTCACGATCTCGTTTGGAGAGCCGCACGCGCTGACGCTGGATGACGACCGCAAGGACATCGCGCGCCGCCTCGAGGCAGCGACGCGCTCCATGCTTCACTCCGCCCAGCACGGCCGCATCGCTTGACGCCGTCATCACAGCGATATTCTCAACCCCGATGAATCCGGCTATGACTGGGTGAGGGACATCCCGCCGGAGAGATATGACCGACACATTGAGAAAGGTCTTCATCAAGACCTATGGCTGCCAGATGAACGCCTATGATTCAGCCCGCATGGCCGATACGCTGGCGGGCGAAGGCTTTGAGACGACCGAAAACGCCGATCTGGCTGATCTGGTTCTCCTCAACACCTGTCACATCCGCGAAAAAGCTGCCGACAAGGTCTACTCCGACATCGGTCGCCTGCGCCGCCTGAAAAACGAACGCGCCTCTGTCGGCAATCCCCTGCTCATCGGGGTTGCCGGCTGCGTTGCCCAGGCCGAAGGCGCGGAAATGATGCGCCGGGCGCCAGCCATTGATTTTCTCGTCGGTCCGCAGAATTATCACCATTTGCCGCAATTGCTGGCGCAGGCGAAGGCCGGGAAACGTCCAGTCGATGTCGATTTTGCCGTTGACGACAAGTTTTCCGCCCTGCCGTCACCCTTGCCCAAGGCGATTGCCGCCCGTGGTCCGGCGGCGTTCCTTACCGTTCAGGAAGGCTGCGACAAATTCTGCAGCTTCTGTGTCGTGCCCTACACGCGTGGCGCCGAAATGTCGCGCCCGCTCGCCCGCATCATCGCCGAGGCGCAACGGCTGGCATCGGCCGGCGTCAGGGAGATCACCCTGCTCGGCCAGAACGTCAACGCCTATCATGGTGCAGGCGCTGACGGCCGCCCGGCAAGCCTGGGGCGCCTTCTCTTCGCATTGGCCCGCCAGGTGCCGCAGATCGCCCGGCTGCGCTACACCACCTCGCACCCCTGCGACATGCATGACGAGCTTTACGCCGCGCACCGCGACCTGCCGCAGCTCATGCCCTATCTGCATCTGCCGGTGCAGTCGGGAAGCGACCGCATGCTTCATGCCATGAACCGCGGCCATACACGCGGCGATTATCTGCGCCTCATCGAGCGTATGCGCCAGGTGCGACCGGATATCGCCTTTTCATCCGACATCATCGTCGGTCATCCCGGAGAGAGCGAAGCGGACTTTGATGACACCTTGTCGCTTGTCGAAGAGGTGGGCTACGCCGCCTGCTACTCGTTCAAATATTCCGGGCGCCCGGGAACGCCCGCCGCCGCTCATGACGATCAGATCACCGAGGCGATCAAGAGCGAGCGCCTCGCCCGCCTCCAGGAGCGGCTCGATGCCCATGCCAGCGCCTTCACCGCGAGCCTGGTCGGCATGATTTTACCGGTGCTTCTGGAGCGCCAGGACCAGCGCACCAACCGGCTCATCGGTCGCTCGCCATTCCTTATTCCGGTCAATGTCGACGCTCCTTCTGATCTGCTTGGCCACATCGTCGCGGTGCATATCCGCAAGGCCGCTCCCTACCATCTGAGCGGTGATGTCGCCGCCAACGCCACCGACATCCTCTCACCGGCGTCGCACGCCATGGCTCAGTGAAAATGGTCTCAGGCAACATGCGGACATCCCACAGCCCGGCACTCGCGGGCGATCAGCTGGTGCTGTCCTTCGACGATAATCGCCTGCTTGGCCGCCTCTTCGGACAGTTCGACCAGAACGTAGCCCTCATCGAACAACGCCTGGGCGTTCGCGCCCATGTTTCCGGCAATCATGTGAGCCTGACGGGCGCGCCGGAAACCCTCGATAGAGCGCGCCGTGTCTTCGATAGCCTGTATGCGCGGTTGCGGCAGGGACGAGACGTCACGACAGGCGACGTCGAGGGCGCGCTCCACCAGGCCGAGCAGCAGGGCATTCTCTTCAGCGATCTGCCGACCGAGGGGCCCGAGCGTCACGGCTTTGCCAGCATAGGCACCCGCCGCAAGACCATCCAGGCGCGCACCAAGGCGCAAGACACCTATTTGCGCCTGCTGGAAAGCTCGACCCTGATCTTCGCCACCGGCCCCGCCGGCACCGGCAAGACCTATCTGGCGGTCGCCTATGCCGCCACCCTGCTGGAGCGCGGCGTGGTGGACCGCATCATCCTTACCCGCCCCGCGGTCGAGGCGGGCGAGCGCCTTGGCTTTCTTCCCGGCGACATGCGCGACAAGGTGGACCCCTATCTGCGACCGCTCTATGACGCGCTCTATGATATGGTGGGCGCCGAGAAAGTCGAACGCGGGCTGGCGACCCAGCAGATCGAGGTGGCGCCTCTGGCGTTCATGCGCGGGCGCACACTCACCAATGCCGCCATCATTCTTGACGAGGCGCAGAACACGACGTCGATGCAGATGAAGATGTTCCTCACCCGGCTTGGCGAGAACTCCAAGATGATCGTCACCGGCGACCCCTCCCAGGTCGACCTGCCGCCTGGACAGATATCTGGCCTGTCGCAAGCCGTGCGTCTCATCGCCGGCGAAAAGGACGTCGGTCATATCGCCTTCAAGGATACTGACATCGTTCGCCATGAGCTGGTTGCACGCATCGTGCGTGCCTATGACGCGGACGGGCGTGCCCGAGCGGCAGGACGCTCCGGCGCACCGGCGCCAGGTGACCCTGCATCATGAAACCGCGACCGCGACGACGCCCGGCCGGCCTCCAGGTGGAGATCATGATTGACGCCAGCGGCTGGGGCGGGCTGGATGACATTGAGGGTCTGGTTGAAGGCGCAGCAAGGGCTGCCCTGCACGCCTGCGGCAGGCCCGACACGGGCGAGATATCGGTTCTCCTGACAGATGATCAGCGTCTGCGCGCACTCAACCTTCGCTACCGCAACAAGGACGCCTCAACCAACGTCCTGTCGTTTGCTGCCGCTACATTGCCGGCGGCGCAGACCGCTTCGCAAGGCGTGTGCGGCGACATCGCGTTAGCCTTTGGGACGATCGCCAGCGAGGCCGCCGGCGAAGACAAGGCGATCGCCGACCATCTGCGCCATCTGGTCATCCACGGAACGCTGCATCTTGCCGGCTATGATCACGAAAATGCTGCGGACGCGGATGCGATGGAAGCCATCGAAATCACCGCCCTGGCAAGCCTCGGCATTGCCAACCCCTACCTTGTTTCTCACAGCGAAAGCGAAGCCTAGAGCGACCATGAGCATAAGCGACGACGATCCCGACCAACCCCCGCCGCCCGCCGCCAGGCGCCGCCTTCTCGACCGGCTGAAATCCGCACTGCGCATGAAAAAGGAAGTCTCTCTGCGCGCTGACCTCGAAGGGGCGCTTGCCGAGGACCTGCAGACCGAGACGCCCGATCAGACATTCTCTCCCGAAGAGCGCGCCATGCTGCGCAATATCCTTGGCCTGCGCGAGGTGCGCGTGGCCGATGTGATGATACCGCGTGCCGATATCATCTCTATCGAACAGGACATCACGCTGGGCGATCTCCTGAAGCTTTTTCGCGAAGCCGCTCATTCGCGCCTGCCCGTGTACCGCCAGACGCTCGATGACCCCATCGGCTTCATCCATATCCGCGACGTCCTGTCCTATCTGATCGCCGGAGCTCCACCGAAATCGTCGACCCGCCGTCGCAAGGCCGCGAGCGAACTTGACCTTGGCAAGATCGACCTCGGCGGCAAGCTTGCGACCGCCAAGCTGATGCGCCGCCTGCTCTTCGTACCACCCTCCATGCCCGCCCTCGACCTGCTCGTGCGCATGCAGGCGACGCGCGTTCATCTGGCGCTGGTCGTTGACGAATATGGTGGAACCGACGGCCTGGTATCGATTGAGGATCTGATCGAGCAGGTTGTTGGCGACATCGCCGACGAGCATGACGAGGACATCGATGTCATTGCTGTCGACAAGGATGGCTGGGTGGCGAGCGCCCGCGCCCCGCTGGAGGATGTCGTGAAGGCGCTCGCGCCCGATCTCGTGCTCGAAACGCCGCCTGACATGGAGGAGGATATCGATACGCTGGGCGGGCTGCTCACAGCCCTTGTGGGCCGGGTGCCGGCGCGTGGCGAATTGATCCAGGGACCCCGCGACATCGAGTTCGAGGTGCTCGACGCCGACCCCAGACGCATCAAGCGGGTGCGTATCCGCAAGGCAAGCCGCCGCGCTAATGAGCCCCCGATTCGCCCCCGTCGCGAGCGCGCCGACAAGATCTTGCCATCGCCGGCCGGTGAGGTTGGCGCCAGCTCCGCTCCTGCATCGATTGGCAACGACGCGGCAGATAACGCCACCTCGATGGCAATGATGGCATCTTCGATGCCGGCCGCGATCACCAAAGAACCGGCTGGCGAGAAATGAATGACCGGTGGCGGTAATGTATCGCGGGATTGAATGGCTGCGCGACACCGTTCTCCTCAGTTTCGGCTGGCGGCGCGGCCTGATTGCCGTGATGGCTGGTGTCCTCAGCGTCCTTGCCATACCGCCCTTCCTCTTCTTTCCGCTTCTGGGCCTCACCTTCACCGTGCTGGTGTGGCTGATCGACAGTCTGTCGGATCATCAGGGTTGGCGCGGCTATCGCAGTGCCTTTGCTGTGGGCTGGCTCTTTGGCTTTGGATATTTTCTGGCCGGGCTGTGGTGGATAGGTGCTGCCTTTCTGGTTGAAAGCGACGTCTTCGGCTGGTTGCTGCCGGTGGCGGTGGCGGGACTGCCGGCGCTTCTGGCACTCTTTACCGGCGCCGGCGTGGCCCTTGCCCGCCTGATGTGGTCGGCAACGCCGGCACGGGCAGCGGCACTGGCAGCCGGCATCGGACTGTCTGAGTATCTCCGCGGCACGATCCTCACCGGCTTCCCGTGGAACGCCTTTGGCTATGCTCTGACAGCGACGCAGGCGCAGATGCAGGCTGCAAGCCTCATCGGCATCAACGGTCTCACGGTTCTGGCGGTCTTCCTGGCGTCCGCACCGGCCATCTGGCTTGCGCGTGACCGCGTCGGCTGGAAATGGCGCGGCGTCGTTGTCGGCGCCGCCGTGTTCCTGCTGTTTGCTCAATTCGCCTATGGGGAGCTGCGCCTGCTCACAGCCGACAGCGCCAATGTACCGGGTGTGCGTCTGCGCCTCGTGCAACCTAACCTCACCCAGGCCGAACGCCTTGATCGCACGCGTCACGCCGACATTCTTGAGCGCTATCTGCGCCTCAGCCGCAGCGCGCCCGGCGCAGCCGAGCCCACCCATATCATCTGGCCCGAATCAGCTCTGCCGTTCCGGCTGGGTGACACGCCTCAGGCGCTGACCCGCATCACCGGCATCTTGGCGCCGGGATCCGTGCTGATGATCGGCATGCTGCGCGGCGATGATCTCGACCAGCGCAAAGTGTTGAATTCGCTCTATGTATTGGACGACAAGGCCGACATTCTCGATCGCTATGACAAGGTGCACCTTGTTCCTTTCGGCGAATATCTGCCGTGGTCGGGCCTCCTGTCTGCCGTCGGCCTTGAACCGCTGACGCGGATCTTTGCCTTTGTACCGGGCCAGAAGCGCGGTCCGGTGTCCGCCGGCAAGGCCCCGCCCTTCATTGCTCTCATCTGCTATGAAGCAATCTTCAGCAGTGAAATTGTCCGCGAGCCACACAGCGGATGGATCGTCAACATGTCCGACGACAGCTGGTTTGGCGACACGCCGGGCCCCCGCCAGCACCTTCATCAGGCGCGCCTGCGCGCTGTTGAACAGGGCCTGGCGGTGGCGCGGGTCACGACGACCGGCAAAAGCGCACTGATCGACCCTTATGGCGCGATTATCAAGGAACTCGAAATCGGCGCCGAAGGTGTCATTGACGCGAGCCTGCCGCAGGCGCTGGCGGCCCCGCCCTTCGCCCTGTGGGGCGATGGCGCCTTCTGGGCGATGTGGATCTCACTCGCGGCTTTTGCGTCAATTACACGTATAAGTTTAGTTTTCAGGCAAAACAACTTTTAGGACGTTTGCATCATAACAACGGTGCGCCACTGTCGGAATCGGTAATTTCCGCCGGGGCTTTATTGTCAGCGCTCGCAGAAGCGCAACGCCCCACGACGGGTGAAACGGCTGAGGAGTAGAATTTCGTGGCCCGCAAGGAAACAAACCCCATCGACATTCACGTCGGTGCGCGCCTCAAAATGCGCCGCATGATTGCCGGTATGAGCCAGGAAAAGCTCGGCGAAAGCCTTGGCTTGACGTTCCAGCAGGTACAGAAATACGAAAAAGGCAGTAATCGCATCGGGGCGAGCCGCCTGTGGGAAATCGCCCGCATCCTCGAAACGCCCATCACCTATTTCTACGAGGGTTTGCCCGTCCCCGTGGCGACAGACCAGATACGCGACCCGGCAGACGGCATGAAGGAAGAAAAAGCGGCAAGCTTCGTGGTCGATTTTCTCTCGACCAGCGAAGGTTTGCGTCTCAACAAATCCTTCATGCGCGTACGTGATCCACGGGTGCGCCGCAAAATAGTCGAGTTGGTGCGATCGCTTGCCGGAGAGGGTGATGACGGTTAACTGACGATTTTTGGCTGCTCACCGGGCTTTTTTGCCCGGGACGGCGACAACGTCCCCTTGACGCCTTAGCCTATGCCTGCCATGACGCGCGCCACCGTGAGCGCTTTGGCGAGATGCCGATCCGCTCCCATCCGGCAGGTTCCCCAACATTGGAGAGGGTTTCGTGGCGCGCCAAGACTATCTGTTCACGTCTGAATCGGTTTCTGAAGGCCATCCTGACAAGGTCTGTGACCGCATTTCTGATGAAATCGTTGATCTGTTTTTCAAAGAAGCACAAAAAGCCGGCATGGACACCGCCCATGTGCGGGTTGCCTGCGAAACGCTCGCGACCACCAATTATGTGTGCATCGCCGGCGAAGTCCGCACCTCGCTGGATGAAAAGAAACTGAAATCGAAGGCTCGCTCGGCTGCCCGCAAGGCGATCAGGAAGATCGGCTACGAGCAGGATGGCTTCCACTGGAAGAAGGCCAAGATCGATGTGCGCCTGCATGCGCAGTCCGCCGATATCGCCGTTGGTGTCGATGCTGCCGGCAACAAGGATGAGGGCGCGGGCGATCAGGGCATCATGTTCGGCTATGCCTGCCGTGAGACCCCGGAGCTGATGCCGGCGCCGATCTATTATGCTCACAAAATCCTTGAAAACCTCACCCAGGCGCGCAAGGCGGGCACGGGCAATTGCGGCAAGCTCGGCCCTGATGCGAAGAGCCAGGTGACGATCCGCTATGAAGACGGCAAGCCGGTGGAAGTGACGCAGATCGTGCTTTCCACCCAGCATGTCGACGCCTCGCTGACGTCCAAGCAGGTGCGCGCCATTGTCGAGCCGATCATCCGTGAGACGCTGCCGGAATCATGGGTGACCAAAAAGACGGAATGGCACGTCAACCCGACCGGCAAATTCGTGATCGGCGGCCCGGATGGAGACGCCGGCCTCACCGGACGCAAGATCATCGTTGATACCTATGGCGGGGCGGCTCCCCATGGCGGCGGCGCCTTCTCGGGCAAAGACCCGACCAAGGTCGACCGCTCGGCTGCCTATGCGGCGCGCTATCTGGCAAAGAATGTCGTGGCCGCCAAATTGGCCGATCGCTGCACCATTCAGCTCTCCTACGCCATCGGCGTTGCCAAGCCGTTGTCGATCTATGTCGATCTGCATGGCACCGGCAAGGTTGACGAGGCGAAACTGGAGAAGGTTCTGGGCGAGGTCATGGATCTGACGCCGCGCGGCATCCGCACCCACCTCAACCTCAATCGCCCGATCTATGCGCGCACCTCGGCTTACGGTCATTTTGGCCGCAAGCCGACGCGCGATGGCGGCTTTTCCTGGGAGCGCACCGATCTCGCCGGCGCGCTCAAGGAAGCGGTGCGCTGAACGCAAAACCATGGGCGAGGCTCCTCATCGTGGGCCCGCCCATGGTGCCTTCTTCGGGCGGCGCAAGGGTAAATCGCTGCGCGACCTGCAATCGGACGTGCTGACGCGGGTTCTGCCCGCACGCGCGCTCACGCTTGAAAAGCTGCCGGATGATCTGCGGCAGCTTTTTTCATGCCCTGTCGATCACGTGGAACTTGAAATCGGCTTTGGCGGCGGCGAACACCTGCTGCACGCAGCCGAAGGCGCGCCTGTAACCGGCTTCCTCGGCGCCGAAGCCTTTCTCAACGGTATCGCCAAGCTGTTGCGCCGCCTTGACGAGGCCGGCACGGCTGACACGCCGGCCCTGCCCAATATCCGCCTTTGGCCGGATGATGTGCGTGCCCTGCTGGACGCCCTGCCGGCAGAAAGCCTCACGCGCATCCACCTCTATTATCCCGATCCGTGGCGCAAGCGTCGCCACTGGAAGCGCCGCTTTCTGGTGCCTGACAATATCTCCCGCCTCGCCCGTGTGCTGAAGCCTGGCGGCGAGTTGCGCTTTGCCACCGACTGGGCCGATTATGCCGCCTCAGGTCTAGCCTTCCTTACCCGGTCACCGCATTTCGAATGGACCGCCCGGCGCGCCAGCGACTGGCTCGACCCCTGGCCCGGCTGGCAGCCGACCCGCTATGAACAAAAGGCGCTGCGCGAAGGGCGCATACCAAGTTATCTGCGGTTCGCGCGCAGGTAATCGCCGCACCGCGTCACCCCGCGCGCCGCCGCACGCCCCGTCTGGGCGCTCTCTCGGGTCCCGCCGTTTCTTCAAACAGCTCAGCCAGCTTGTCGGTCATGGCGCCACCAAGTTCCTCGGCGTCCACAATCGTCACCGCCCGCCGGTAATAGCGTGTGACGTCATGGCCGATACCAATCGCGATGAGTTCGACCGGCGAGCGCGTTTCGATCTCCTCGATCACCCAGCGCAGATGTTTTTCGAGATAATTGCCGGGGTTGACGGACAGTGTTGAATCATCGACCGGCGCCCCGTCGGAGATCATCATGAGGATTTTACGCGCCTCGGGCCGCGCCAGCAGGCGCTGATGCGCCCAGGACAGCGCCTCGCCGTCGATATTCTCTTTCAACAGCCCTTCGCGCATCATCAAACCAAGATTGCGCCTTGCCCGACGCCACGGCGCATCCGCCGATTTGTAGATGATGTGGCGCAGATCATTGAGGCGGCCGGGATTGGCAGATTTGCCGCCCTGCAACCAGATTTCTCGCGCCTGTCCGCCCTTCCACGCTTTCGTGGTGAAGCCCAAAATCTCCACCTTGACGCCGCACCGCTCCAGCGTGCGCGCCAGAATATCGGCGCAGGTAGCCGCCACCGTGATCGGGCGCCCCCGCATCGAGCCTGAATTGTCGATGAGCAGCGTCACCACCGTATCGCGGAAATTGGTATCGCGCTCCATCATGAAGGAAAGCGGCGAGGTGGGGTCGGTGATGACGCGCGACAGGCGGGCCGGATCAAGCGCGCCCTCCTCAAGGTCGAAATCCCAGGCTCGGTTCTGTTGGGCCAGCAGGCGGCGCTGCAGACGATTGGCAAGGCGCGCCACCACGCCCTGAAGATTGTTCAGCTGCTTGTCCAGATAGGCACGAAGCCGCGTCAGCTCTTCCGCGTCGCACAGCTTGTCGGCCTCGATCATCTCGTCAAAGCGTGTGGAGAAGACCTTGTAGTCAGGCCCGCGCGGCTCGTTCCCTGGCCAGTTGGGCGGCCGGCGCGGCTCGCCCGGCTCCTCTGACTCTCCAGGCTCCGCGTCGTCATCACTGTCAGGGCGCGCTTCGCTGGCTTCCGCATCCCCTGCCATCTCGTCGTCGGACGCGCTTTCAGCCTGTTCGCTCGTCTGCGCCTCGCTGTCCTCGGCTTCATCGCCCGCCTGCACCTGCGGCTCATCATCGGCGTTGGGATCATCCGCCTGTTCGGGATTATCGTTGTCGTCCGCATCGCCGCCAAGCTCATCGCCCATGTCGAGATCGCTCAGCACCTCGCGCACGACTTCACCGAATGCCCGCTGGTTGCCGATGACCTCATCGAGCCGCGCCAGGCTTGCCTGCGCCTTGTCCTCGATCCACGGGCGCCACAGATCGAGCATCTTGCGCGCCGCCGGCGGTACCTTCTGGCCGCTTAACCGCTCACGCACCAGCAGCGACAGCGCTTCTTCCAATGGCACATCCCCGCGCTCGCTGGCATCCTGATAGGAGCTGCGATGGTAGCGGTCCTGCAACATCGACGACAGGTTGCGCGCCGTGCCCGCCATGCGCTGCGAGCCGATAGCCTCGACGCGCGCCTGTTCGACGGCATCGAAAATAGCCCGCGCATTGGGGCCGACCGGCGACAAAGCGCGATGCACCTTCTCGTCATGGCAGGCGATCCTGAGCGCCATCGCATCCGCCTGCCCGCGCAGGATGGCGGCATCCTCCTTCGTCATCTTGCGCGGCGGCTCGGGGAGGCGCGCCCGCTCCGCCGTCAGGCTCGGGCGGTCAGTCGCAAAGGTGACCTCAAGGTCAGGCGCCCGCGCAATCGCCCGCATGGCGACCGCCACCGCCCGCTTCAGCGGCTCAGTCGGGGCGGATTTCGCTGTGCCTTTCTGGGTGGGGGTGAAGGCCATCAGGCGTGAAGCCTCCGCGCCAGATCAACAAGATCGCTTGCCGCATGATCAACCGGCACGGATGGCGCGTGCTCGCCCTTGCCGCCCTCGCCGAATTCAAGCGGCCGCGCGATATGGGCCGTTCTGAGGCCAAGCGCCGCCGCCGAGGACAGATCATAGCTGTGGGCGGCCACCATCATGCATTCCCCGGGCTTCAGGCCGAAGGCTGCGACGGCCGCCAGATAGACACCGGGCTTGGGCTTGTAATCGCGGGCGATTTCGGCGCCGAGGATCGCATCCCAGTGCCAGCCATTATGGCGGGCAAGGCCAGCCATCAGCGCGATATGCCCATTTGAGCAGGGCGCAAGCCAGAAGCGTTCGCTCAACCGCGCAAGCCCTGCGCGCACATCTGCCCAGCCATCAAGGCGATGCCAGATGTGGTTGAGGTCTGCTTTCGTTTCTTCAGAGAGATCGCTCAGCCCGAAGCGCGGCAGGATGCGCTCGAGATTTTCGCGGTGCAGGATATCGAGCAGTACATAGCCGCGACCACCCTGTCGCACCCGCTCCATGGACGGCTGATACTCGGCCCGCCAGGCCTCGGCAAAGGCGATGCCGTCAAGCCCGTCAGCCCTCGCGCCCAGCACCACCTTCACCTCGCGCGCAATCGACCCGCGCCAGTCCGCCAGCGTGCCGAAAACGTCGAAGAAGAGGGCTTTGACCGTCGCCATCGTGCCCCGTCAGCTCAACGCCACATTGGTGGCGCTTTCCGGCAATTCCTTGCCAAAGGCGCGCTGGTAGAATTCGGCGATGAGCTGGCGCTCCAGCTCGTCGCATTTGTTGAGGAAGGTGACGCGGAAGGCAAAACCGATATCACTGCCGAAAATCTCCGCATTTTCCGCCCAGGTGAGCACCGTGCGCGGGCTCATGACGGTTGAGATGTCGCCATTCATGAAGGCGTTGCGCGTCAGATCCGCCACCCGCACCATCTTCGAGACGGTGTCGCGGCCTTCCTTGGTCTTCTGGTAGTGCTTGGCCTTCTTGAAGATGATGTCGACTTCCTGATCATGCGGCAGGTAGTTGAGCGTGGTCACAATCGACCAGCGGTCCATCTGGCCCTGATTGATCTGCTGCGTGCCGTGATAAAGCCCGGTGGTATCGCCAAGACCGATGGTGTTGGCGGTGGCAAACAGGCGGAAGCTTGGATGCGGGCGGATGACCCGGCTCTGGTCGAGCAATGTCAGTTTCCCTGAGACTTCCAGCACGCGCTGGATGACGAACATCACATCCGGGCGGCCTGCGTCATACTCATCGAAGACGAGAGCGATATTGTTCTGCAGCGCCCAGGGCAGCATGCCATCGCGGAATTCGGTGATCTGCTTGCCGTCGCGGACAACAATGGCATCCTTGCCGACAAGATCGATACGCGAGACGTGGCTGTCGAGGTTGATCCGCACGCACGGCCAGTTGAGACGCGCCGCCACCTGCTCGATATGCGTCGACTTGCCGGTGCCGTGATAGCCGGTGACGATGACGCGGCGGTTATGGGCAAAGCCGGCGAGGATGGCGAGCGTGGTGTCGCGGTCAAAGACGTAATCGGGATCAAGATCGGGAACATGCTCCTCTTTCGTGGCGAAAGCCGGCACGACGAGATCGGAATCAATCCCGAACAATTGGCGCACATTGACTGTCGCGTCCGGAAGACCGGTCGCTCCCTTGGCAAGATTTTTCATGTCAGCTCCATTCAAACCGCACCGGCAACGCGCGCGCACTGCCGGCCCGGCCCATCTCCTGTCCTTAGCAGAGGTTTTGCCCGCCGGGGAAGCCGGTCAAACGGATCTCCGTCATGAGCAATATCCGGCCGATTTCAGCAAGGCATAAGCCTGTACGATGTCACGGAAACGGTCTTCCGTCGTCCTGTCGCCGCCATTGGCGTCCGGGTGGAAACGTTTCACCAGCCCCTTGTAGCGCGCCTTGATTTCGGCCGCCTTGGCGCCAGGCTCCAGATTGAGTTTTTCGAAGGCCCGCCGCTCCGCTTCACTGACGCGCGGACCCTCCTTGACGGCGATCTTGGGACCCGCCGGACGCTTGACGCCGGAGCGGGCAAAAAGTTCGAACGGATCGCCATTATCGTCGACTTTTTCGGCGTGCGCGTCGTCGCCCCGGGTAAAACCCTTGACGCCCATCGTCCAGGTCGGGCGATGGCCAACGATGGCCGACTTCTGGAAGCTGGCGACTGCATCATCGCTCATGCCGTTGAAATAATTGTAGCGCGCGTTGTATTCCTTCACGTGGATGAGACAGAAGCGCCAGTACTGGCCTTCATGGTCGCGACCCTTCGGCGCCTTGAACTCACCCTTGAGGGCGCAGCCGGGATGCTCGCAGGCCGGCTCGCCAAGACGGCGCGTGCGATCACGCTCCGGCTTCACCCTGATCCCGTCAAATAGCTTCGATGCCTGTTTCATGCCTGCAAGACTTTCATACCTGCAAGACATGGCCGGGGTAGCGGCGAAAGGCAAGACCGGGCATCGCAGCGGCGGACAATATACGAAGGGGCGTTCACCAGTGATTGACGTCGCTGACAGCCTCGGCAATGGTCCGCTGATGACACGCGCCGAACGACTTCACGACATTCTGACCGGCGGATTCCAGCCGGCCTTTCTGGAAATCATCGACGAATCGGCCCTGCATGCCGGGCATGCAGGCGCCGGATCGGGCGGCGAGACGCATTATCGCGTGACCCTCGTCACGCCGGTTTTCGGCGGATTGAGCCGCGTTGAGCGTCATCGTCGCGTCAATGCCGCACTTGCCGGGGAATTCGCGCAAGGGCTTCATGCTCTTGCCCTGTCGCTGAAAGCACCAGGTGAATAAATGACCGGGCAAGACAATCCGATCGATCAGCGTGGACGCTGGTGTCTGGCGGGACTGATCATGGCAGTGCTTGCTGGCTGCGCCAACCTGCCCTCGGGCGGGCGCCAGCCCGTGCGCTTCCTTTCGCAGCCGGAAGGAGCGCTGGTGACGACGTCGCTTGGCCCAAGCTGCGTCACGCCTTGCACCCTTGACCTGTCACGCTTTGACGGTTTCGAGGCGGTTTTCACCAAAGCGGGCTATGCGAGCGGGAAAGTTCTGGTTGCCAGCATCTTTTCACCTGGGCGCAGCGATGGCGTGACGATCGCGCCGGGCATCCGCTTCGGGCTGACGGAGCGCAACTCCCTGTCCGACCCGGGTGCCAATTTTCGCCGCGAGCTCGTGCCAAATCCGGTCCAGATTGTGCTGGAGCCGGGGCAGTAAGCACCCTCATCCACCCGCCGCCACCGCCTGGCCCAGCGGCGCTGCCGGGCGTTTTGCCTGCGGGGTTGGGGTGATACGAAGCCGCGTCAGCCGGTTGCGCTCCTTGCGCAGAACCTGAAAAGTATAGCCGTGGAAGGTGAACGTCTGGCCGGGATCGGGGATCATCCGCGCCTCATGGATGACGAGGCCGGCAATCGTCGTTGCCTCTTCATCCGGCAGCGCCCAGTCCATCTTGCGGTTGAGGTCGCGAATGGGCACCTGGCCATCCGCACTTACCGCGCCGTCGGCCTGCACGCGAACGCCGGGAAGTTCCTCGTCCGTCTCGTCGGAAATTTCACCGACAATCTCCTCGATGATATCCTCCAGCGAGATCAGCCCCATGACCTCGCCATATTCGTCAACCACCAGCGCCATATGGGCGCGCCGCTTGAGGAAGGCTTTCAACTGGTCACGCAGCGGCGTCGTGTCCGGCACGAACCAGGCCGGAGAGATAATGTCGTCGATGCTGACCTTGCTGGCGTTGTCGCCGGCCGCATGGATGGCGCGCACCAGCGATTTGGCATGCAGGATACCAACAATATTCTGCGCTTCACCGCGCCAGAGCGGCAGCCGCGTATAAGGGCTCTCCAGCGCTGCCGTGATGATCTCGCTCACCGGCCTGTCGGCATCCAGCGCCAACACCTTGGTGCGGTGGACCATGATGTCAGACACCGTCAGATCGCTGAGGTCGAGCAGCCCGCCCAGCATGTGGCGGTCCTCGCGCTCGACCGATCCATCCTTGGCAAGAAGATCAACCGTACCGCGGATTTCCTCCGCGCCCGTCATCGCATCCTGCTGATCGCCCGGTCGCACGCCAACCAGTTTGAGAACGCCACGCACCAGAAGATCGACCGCCCGCGCCACCGGGCCGATCAGGACGACGATCAACTCGACCGCCGGAGCAACCAGCAAGGCACCACGCTCAGGATCGGCGATCGCCACTGTCTTCGGCAAGACTTCGGAGAAAACGATGACGAGAACGCTCACCACGACGGTAGCGTAGACGATACCGACCTCGCCAAAGAGCGCGAGCAGGATACCCGTCGTCAGCGATGCCGCAGCCGTGTTGACGAGGTTGTTGCAGATGAGAAGCGTGCCGATGAGGTGCTCGCGGATGTCAAGCAGCCGCATGACACGCGCGGCACGTTCATCGCCACTGTTCTGCAATTGCAGGATTCGCGCTCGCGAGGCCGCCGTGAGCGCGGTTTCCGAGCCGGAAAAGAAAAACGAACTCGCAAGGAGAGCGGCCACTATCAGGCTCAGAAACAGCAGCCCGCCAGTCGTCAGATCATCGAACATGATACCCTCATGGCAGGCCGGCCTTCACCGCCCGCACATCTCATCATCAAGAAATCGCATCATACCAGCACCATCGACATCCCTGGCGATGAACGCGCTGCCGATACCCTTGACCAGAATGAAAGTAAGCTTGCCACGCGAGACTTTCTTGTCCTGGGCCATCGCCGCCATGATATCGGCACTGGCGCCCACACCGCCAGCGATATCGCTGATGCGCGTGGGCAACCCAACTGCTCGCAAATGCCGCTCAACGCGCTGCGCCACCACCGCCGCCGCCAGCCCTGAGCGGGCCGAATAACGGAAGGCGAGCGCCACACCGATGGCAACCGCTTCGCCATGAAGCAGCCGGTCAGAATATCCGCTCAGCGCCTCAAGGGCATGGGCAAACGTATGACCCAGATTGAGGAGCGCCCGCTCCCCCTGCTCGGTCTCATCGCGCGCGACAATGGCAGCCTTCATGGCGCAGCTTTTTGAAATGGCGTGAATGCGTTCATCCCCGCCTGCGAATATCCCCTGCCAATGCGCTTCCAGCCAGTCGTAAAAGACACCATCGCCCAGCAATCCGTATTTGACAATCTCGGCATAACCCGCACGCATATGGCGCGCGCTGAGCGTATCAAGAGCATCACTGTCGGCCAGCACCAGGCAGGGCTGATGGAAGGCGCCGATGAGATTCTTGCCGGCTGGTGAATTGATGCCCGTCTTGCCGCCAACCGACGAATCGACCTGTGCCAGCAGGCTGGTTGGAATCTGCACCACGTCAATGCCGCGCCGCGTCAGCGCCGCCGCGCAACCGGCAAGATCACCGACCACACCTCCGCCAAGCGCAATCACCAGATCGCGTCGCTCGATGCGTGCGCTAATCAGCCCTTCGCTCACTTGCTCCAGCATGCGCCAGCTCTTCGACGCCTCGCCCGGCGCCACCAGCACCTCGTGCGCGGTGATGCCGGCCTTGCTCAAACTCGATCGCAGAGCCGCGCCGTGATGGCTGAAGACGGTCGTATCGCTGACGATGGCCACATTGGCACCGGGACGCAGATGGGCGATCCGCGCGCCAGCCTCGGCAATCACGCCGCCACCAACAACGATGTCGTAGCCGCGCTTGCCAAGATCGACGCGCACGACGGACGGTGCTGCGCTCATGTGGGTCTGTTCTCCTGATCAAGCCTGTCTGCCAACGCCGCAAAAAGCGCGTCGACGACCTGCTCCTGCGGGATGTCGCGGCTTTCGACGGTCACATCGGCCAGCTGGTAGACCGGTTCGCGCTGGACAAGAAGCGCCCGCAGCGTCGCATCGGGATCCGCGGTGCGCAGAAGCGGACGATTGGCTCGTTTGCGCACGCGCCGCATCAGCACGTCGGGATCAGCTTTGAGCCAGACGGATATCGCCTCGCGGGCGATGTTGGCGCGCGTTGTGCCATTCATGAAGGCGCCGCCGCCGGTCGCAATCACCTTGCGCCCGCCGCCCAGCAATCGGGCGATGACCTTCGCCTCGCCAATGCGAAAATCACTTTCACCCCGCGTTTCGAAAATTTCCGATACGCTCATGCCCGCCGCGACTTCAATTTCGTGATCGGCATCGACGAAGGGCAGGGCGAGGCGCTCGGCAAGGCGCCGGCCAACCGACGTCTTGCCGGCCCCCATCATACCCACCAGCACGATCGAGCGATCCTTGAGCCGCGCCAGAAGCCGCTCCACCTGGGGAGCAGACGATAGGACGATTGCACGCTCACTCATGGCCAGCACCACGAGCAGAACAATCGAATATGAGCATCAGCAGCGACAACAGACGACCCGATGGTAACCGCGCAGGAGACGAACACCATGGCATCGTCCCGCGTTGACGCGATGTTGCCACAGCCAGCGTTCATCTATCAGCGCTGCGGCCTCTTGTGAATTGTTCCTCGTACAGGCATGTTGGCCCGTGCGATGCCCACACTCTTCAAGTTCATCACTTTTTGCGCCGTCGTCGCCGGGACAATTTTCCTCGGCATGTACGCGCTTGCGACCTTTGTCGAGCCCCATCCGGCTGATCTGAGCTTCACCGTCCCTGCGGATAAATTGCGCAAGGACGACCAGCGTTAACCGCTTTTTGTCTGATTAGCTCCTTCATGAGCCGATGAACAGCCTTGGGGCCATCGACACGTTTCTGGAGATGTTGAGCGTTGAGCGTAACGCTGCGGCGAACACGCTTGCGGCATATCGACGTGATCTTGAGGGCCTCGCAACTTTTCTTCGCGCCGGCGCCTCGGCTCTGGGTGAAGCCACGACAGACGAATTGCGCCTTTATCTGGAACATCTGGCAAACGACGGACTGTCGGCAGCCTCAAGCGCCCGAAAACTGTCGGCGATGCGCCAGTTTTACCGGTTTATGCTGGATGAAGGCTGGCGCAAGGATAATCCGACCCTCCTCATCGACGCGCCAAGGCGCCACCAGCCCCTGCCCAAAGTGCTGTCGAGCGAGGATATCGACCGCCTGATCGTCACCGCGCAGAAAATTGCCGGCAACACCGACCTGCCGCCAGCACAGCGTCTGCGCGCGACACGCCTGATCTGCCTCATCGAGATTGCCTATGCGAGCGGCCTGCGCGTCAGCGAATTGATAAGCCTTCCCCGTTTGGCAGCAAAGCCCGGCTTGCAGATGATCGCCGTCATGGGCAAGGGACACAAGGAACGCCTCGTCCCTCTGGGCGACGTCGCGCGCGAGGCAATGGCCGCTTATCTGGCGCTGGCGGGCGCAACCGACAGCCCATGGCTGTTTCCCTCGCGCGGCGCCAGCGGCCATCTCACGCGTCAGCATTTTGCCCGTGATCTCAAAGCGATCGCCGCAGCAAGCGGCATCGACCCGTCCCGCCTGTCGCCGCACGTGCTGCGCCATGCCTTCGCCAGCCATCTGCTGCAGGGTGGCGCTGATCTGCGGGTGGTTCAGCATCTGCTGGGCCATGCCGATATCGCCACGACCCAGATTTACACGCATCTCCCCGATGCCCGTCTGCACGGGCTGGTACGCGACCATCATCCGTTGATGGATGACTGAAACAGCCCGACCCCGTCCCTTGACAGGTCTCCCCCCTCTCGCCAGTGTCCCCGGCGCTGTCCGCAGGCTGGCTTGAAAACAGGACTGATCCATCGATCCCATGCGTTTTTTTCTGGATTTCGAGAAACCCGTCGCTGATTTCGAGGCCAAGCTCGCCGAGTTGCAGGCGCTTGCCGCCGCCCAGAGCGGCGTTGCCGGCAGCAGCGATGAAATCGCCAGGCTGGAAGCCCGCGCCCGCTCATCGCTGAAAGACATCTACGCAAAGCTGACACCGTGGCAGAAAACGCAGGTGGCGCGCCACCCCGAGCGTCCGCATTGCAGCGACTATATCGCCCGCCTCATCAGTGATTTCGTACCGCTGGCGGGTGACCGTAAATTCAGCGAGGATGCCGCCATCATTGCCGGTCTGGGGCGTTTTCGCGGGCGAAGCATCGCCTTTCTCGGCCATGAAAAGGGCGCGGACACCGAAGCACGACTGAAGCATAATTTCGGCATGGCGCGCCCGGAAGGCTATCGCAAGGCGGTGCGCCTGATGGACATGGCCGAGCGCTTTTCTCTGCCGGTGATTGCGCTTGTCGACACGCCCGGCGCGTTTCCAGGCATTGACGCTGAAGAGCGCGGCCAGGCGGAGGCGATTGCCCGCTCGACCGATGCCTGCCTTGGGCTTGGCGTCCCCAACATTGCCATCATCATTGGTGAAGGCGGTTCAGGCGGCGCCATCGCCATCGCCGCCGCCAATCGCGTCCTGATGCTGGAGCATTCCATCTACAGCGTCATCTCGCCGGAGGGCGCGGCCTCCATCCTGTGGCGCGATTCGGCGCGTGCCCAGGACGCGGCAACCGCCATGAAGATCACGGCGCAGGATTTGAAGCGCCTTGGCGTCATCGACGCGATCATCGCCGAACCGCTGGGCGGCGCCCATCGCGAGCCGCAAAAGGCGATGGATGCAGTGGGCGATGAAATATCCCGCCATCTTGCCGCGCTCGAATCCCTGAATGTTGAGGATATCCGCCGCCTCCGGCGCGAGAAATTTCTCGCCATCGGCCGCGCCGCGCTGTCGTCATGACAGGTGATGCAGCGCCACTTCACCGCGAATTGTAGAGAAAACGGCCTGTTCTTTACGCTTTGGTCTTGTGTTAGGCATAATGAAAAGATACCGGTGCGCCTGAGATATGGCAGCATTTTTGCCGTTTTTCGTTGTATAAGGGTTGGCATGACGTTGAGCCGTATCCGCATTCTTCTGACAGCAACGCTGATGCTGGCGCTTGGCGCCTGCTCCGAGCGCTCGCCGCTTTATACGCCCAAGCAGTTGCGCGCGGTATCGGCCGAGACCCGCGAACTGATGGATACGCTTGGCATCGACAAATATGCGCCCATCCTCATGCGTGTCTTCAAGGCTGAAGGCAAATTGGAGGTGTGGAAGCGCACCCGCAAGGATGAACGCTTCGCTTTGCTCAAAACCTATGAGATCTGCCGCTGGTCGGGCGATCTGGGTCCCAAGCGCAAGGAGGGCGACCGCCAGGCACCGGAAGGCTTCTATCCCATCACGCCGCCGCAGTTGAACCCGCGGTCGAGCTATTTCCTGGCCTTCGACACCGGCTATCCAAACAGTTTCGATCGCGCACTTGATCGCACCGGCTCCAATCTCATGGTCCACGGCGATTGTTCCTCGCGCGGCTGCTTTGCGATGACCGACAAGCAGATGCAGGAAATCTTCGCGCTTGCCCGCGACGCCTTCGATGGCGGCCAGCAGGCCTTCCAGATGCAGATTATGCCCTTCCGCATGACGCCTGCCAACATGCATCGCTTCCGCAATAACGAGAACATCGCCTTCTGGCGCATGATCAAGGAAGGCTCGGATCATTTCGAGGCGACATTGCGTGAACCAAACGTCCAGGTGTGCGGCAAGCGCTACGTATTCGATCACCAGCCGCTTGACCCGTCAGCTAGATTCTCAGCCTCCGAAGCCTGCCCGGCCTCGCAGATACCCCAGAGCATAGCCAGCGCGGTTGCCGAAAAGCGCAAGGCGGAGGCCGTGAAGCTCGCCGAAATCCTTGAACACGAGCACGCAACCAAGCCTCACGTGACCGCGCAGGCCGGCCATACGCCGCTGCCCGTTCATGCCATTTACAAATCACGCCAGGTCATTCGCGCCAGCCTGCCTTCCGCCGGCCCCGAGGCTCTGACGCTGTTGCCCGGCGCTGAGGCCGGCCCGACCACCGAACTGAAACAGATTGCGCGTGGTGAAATTCAGCCAGCCGCTGTGCCCGACAGTCAGGCAGCAACCGAAAATACGACGAATGCGGGCGCGATCGCACCGGCAGCCGTAGCGCTTGCCACGCCGCCGCCGCCCGCCGGTATTACGCCCGCCACCACCCCGGTTGCCGCCATCGCGACAACACAAATCGCCAATGCGCCTTTAGTACCCGCACAGCAGCCTGCCGCAGCGCCGCCCGCTCTCGCGACACAATCTGCAACTCTGAACGCTGCCCCGCCGCCAAACGCGATCAGCAGCCTCTTTGGCAATGTCATTTCTGCTTTCGCACCGGCAGAGCAACGCGTAGAGGCCATCGACGGCGCGCCCGCGCCGGACGCTCCACGCCCCCTGCCCTCACCGCTGCGCTCGAAACTGGCCGGTACAGCGACGCTGGCGCCGGCTGCTGCAGGAACGGAGCCTGCAAAGACGCAATCCGACGCCGGTTTCCTTGAAAAAACCTTCGGCGCGCTCAGCCTGCCGGGGTTCGGACGTTCCTGGCCCGAGCCGTGACGTCACACCACCGATGACGGATCGGTATTGGCCCCGCACAGAAGAACGCCGACCCGCTCGCCCTGTGCCGGGCGGTAACCACCCGATTGCAACGCGGCGAGCGCTGCCGCCCCGCCCGGCTCGGCAACGATCCGCATCTCGCGCCACAGCCAATTCTGCGTCTGCCTGATCGCCTCATCGTCCACCAGCACCACATGATCCACATAGCGCTCGGCCACCGCCAGCACACGCTGCCCGCAATTGCGCGCGCCCAAACTGTCGGCGGCAATGCTGCTCACCGCAACGTCCACCGGTCTGCCAGCCTTGAGGGAAGCATGCAGGGCGCAGGAGCCTTGCGGCTCCACACCCACCACCTTGACACGCCGCTCAAACCAGCGGGCGATACCAGCGATGAGGCCGCCACCGCCTGCCGCCACCAGAACCGTATCGAGCTGCGGCGATTGCTCTTCCCATTCAGCGCCAAGCGTCCCCTGACCGGCGATGGTTGCCCAGCTGTCGTAGGCATGAACCGGGAGCGCGCCGCTTTCCTTCACATGGAGATCACACGCCGCCGCCGCGTCAGCGTAGCTCGCACCGCCGATGACGATCGCCGCCCCGCAGGCGCGGATGCGGGCAATTTTGGCTGGTGACGAAATTTCAGGAACGAAAATCTTTGCCTTGAGCCCGAGGCGCTGGGCGGCAAGCGCCACCGCAGCCCCGTGATTACCCCCTGAAGCTGCCGCAACGCCTGCCTCAGGAATCGTCTGCGACAGGAGATTATTGAACGCCCCGCGCGCCTTGAACGAGCCTGAATGCTGCAGAAATTCCAGTTTGAGGAGCGCTCCGGTGGATGTGTCAGCGAGGACCGGCGTGGTGCGGATGTGAGATGTGACGCGCTGGCGGGCAGAGCGAATATCAGCAAGAGTGATCATGAGGCTCGATGTTCCGTTGTTGTCACAAATTCGACCGGACTGACATACGCGCGTTGCGTAATTCCTGCCAATATCGCACCTTAGGGGCAGACCGCGACAAGCGGAACAGTCCGCGACACTGCGTGAGGGAGCATTATGGCCGATATCGTCATCAAGACACCGATGCAATATCTCGACAAGGCGACAGGCGCGCTGCGCGATCTCGGCCTTTTGCCGACGCGAACCGAAGAGGCGCCGGTCAACGCGCTGCTGGAGCAGATATCGAGCCTCGAGCCCGACAAGATCGCCATTATCGCCCGCACCCTCAACCAGACCTCTGTCTTCAACGAGGTGGTGCGCGAGCAAGTCTCCAATATGGAAGTCGGCGAGCGCTACAAGATCATCACCAGCGGCTTCAACTCGATCCGTGATGATTGCAAGCGCATGGTCGATCAGATGAGCGACGGCAAGCTCGATATGCTGGAGCGCGCCACCAACACCTGGATGAAGATCGCCCGCGGCGACGTCGCCGACCGTTTCGACAAGATCCGCTCCACTTACCTTGAAGTGACCAAGGAGACCAGCAACCAGATCAAGCGCGAGCAGATCATTCTCGATGCTTACCGCGATTTTCGCGGCGCGGTGAAACAGGCCGAAGTGCTGGCGCTCGAAGTGCTGAAGGCGGCCAACGGCAAGCTTGACGCTGAACGCGCCGCGCTGAAGCAGGCATCCGATGTTGTCGGCTCCTACGCCGGCAGCGAGCCGGCGGAGCGGGCCAGGCTCGAACTGACCCGCGATGAACAGCTGCGCATCACCCAGGACGAGGAAAAGCGCTACCAGATCGCCAAGGACCTCTCCGACAATCTGACGATTTCCTACAATACCTCCGAAGTCGTCATGGCCCGCCTCATGCAGACAACGAGCGCCAAGGAGCGCGTCTATGCCCAGGCCGTGAGCTTCTTCTCCACCAATGATTCGGTGCTGACCGCGCTCAAAGCGTCATTCACCGGCATGTTCGGCCTCCATGAATCGACAGCCACGCTGGAGGCGATGAAAGAAGGTGTCTCGAAATCGCTCGAGGTTCTCTCCGAGATCGGCGACAAGGTGCAGGAAGCAGCCGTGCGCGCCGGCTACGGGCCAACCATCCGCGCTGACGCGGTGAAGAAACTTGTCGATTCGGTTGTCAACTTTCAGGAGCGTTCCCAGATCATCATCGAGGAGATGCGAAAAGCCTCGAGCGCCAATTCTGCCGAAATCCGCGATGCGGTCGAGGACGGCAAGAAGCGCATCGCCAAGCTCATCGCTGACGGCAAGGCCCTGCCGCTGTCATGAGCGATACTTCTGCCAGCAACTCGGCGCCCGCATCCCCCAAACCCGACAAGCTCGACGAGCTGATGCTGGCGATGGATGTCGTTGATACGCTGCGCCATCGCGATATCCTCGTTGAGCGCGAACTCAACGAGGAGGAGCGCGAGAAATCGCTCGTCGACCGTCTGCGCGGTTTGTACAAGAGTCAGGGCATCGAGGTGTCCGAAAGCGTGTTGCATGAAGGCGTGAAGGCGCTGGATGAAAACCGCTTTGCCTATCACCCGGCACCGCCTGGCCTTGCCCGCAATCTCGCCTGGATCTGGGTCAAGCGTGGCGTGATCAGCCGCTTTGTGTTGGGCGCGCTTGCCGCCCTGATCATTGCGGTGACCGGTTATCAGGTCGCGGTTGTTGCTCCAGCCGAGCAGGCGGCCCGGTCAGCGCGCGACGAACTCACCATCGATCTGCCCAAAGCGCTGGATATCGCCACGAAAGCAGCTCTTGGCGAAGCCCAGATCGATACGGCCCGCCAGCGGGCAACGGCTCTTTCGGCTGCCGGAAAGCTGGCGCTTGAGCGCGGCAATGCGGACGAAGCCCGCGGCGCCGTTGCGGCCCTTGATCAGCTTACCCAGCAATTGCGTCTCGAATTCACCCTGCGCATACCCGCCCGGCCGGAGGAGCAGACAGGCTTTGCCCGCGAAAATAACGCGGCACCCGGCGGCCGCGGTCTTTATGTTGTGGTCAATGCCATTGATCTTGATGAAAAACCGGTGCGGTTACGGGTGCGCAATGAAGAAACAGGCGATACCGACACCGTCTCGCGCTTCGCCGTGCGTGTGCCTCAGGCCACCTATCAGGCGATCCGCGCCGACAAGCAGGCAAACGGTATCCTGCAGCGCGTCCGCCTGGCCGAAAAGCGGCGCGGCTTTCTTGAGCCCGACTATCTGATGGCGGTTGAATCGGGCCGTCTGACCAAATGGTGAATGGATGATTTCCGGGCGAGAAGCTCTGCACGGCCTCGAACAGACCATTCTTGGTCTCAAAGGGGATGAAAGCCGGCTCGATGCGGCGCTGGCCTCAGCCAATGAGGAGGCAGCCCGTGCCAGGCAGGCTGAAGCTGATGGTTTCCGGGCGCTGGCACGCATCAAGCTCGATCTTCTGGCACAGACCGAGCTTCTCAACGATCTCGATAGCATTGAACGCCGCGCGCTTGACATGATCGCCGGCGAACGTGCCGTGCTTGCTGCCCTGGACAGAAAACGCAGCGATGCGCTCGACGTCCAGCACAAGGCAGAGGATAACAAGCGCGACAGCGGGCGGGTTCTTGCTGCAGCGATTGAAACACTCGAGGCCAAGCACCGTGCCGTCGCACAAACCGTCACCACGACACCTGACTGGCAAAAGGCCAGGCAGGGCGTTGAAGCGGCACGCCTGACGGCACAGGCTGCCGCCGAAAAATCACAACGCGCCAGCGACGACCTGACCCAGAAGCGAAAGCCCTACGAAAACGATCCGCTGTTCATGTATCTGTGGCAGCGCAAGCATGGCACAAACGAGGATCGCACCGGCTTTTTCGTGCGGTTTTTTGACCGGCGCGTCGCCCGCCTCATCGGCTATGGCGATGCCCGCGCCAACTATGCGATGCTGTTGTCCATCCCCGCCCGTCTCAGCGAGCACGCAGCCGCCAAGCTGCAGTCGATCACCGACGCCAAGGCCGTGCAAGGCACGATCGAACGACAAGCCCTTGTAGCCGCTGGCATCGGCCCGCTGGAAGAGGCTCTGCAGGCCGCACAGGCAAAAGACCAGGCGGCCCAGGCAGCCGCAGCCGCTGCCGCTGCAGCCGTTCAGGCGGTGGAGGGCGAGCGAACCGCTCTGGTGCAAAGCGAGGATGGTGGGCGAAAATCCGCCATCGCCCTGCTGGCTGATCGTCTGTCACGGGCTGACATGCGCCAGCTCTATGCCGACGCCTTCAAAACACCGACACCGGACGATGAGAACGCGCTGAACGCCATCACGCGGGCCCGCCAAGCCATCGCCAGGGCCGATCAGGACACAGCCAAAATTCGGTCGCAGATCCAGGATATGGCGCGCAAGCGTGCCGAGCTGGAATCAGCAAGGGATGGCGCCCGCGCCCAGGGCTATGACAGTCCATGGGGAAATTTCGCCAACCACGTTCTCATCTCCGATATTATCCGCGGCATCGTCGCCGGCGCCCTCTCGTCAAGCGATCTTGGCCGGGCCATGGCTGGCGAATATCGTCGGCGCGACCCGGGCTTCGGCGGCAACTGGGGGGGCGGTTCCGGCGCGTCGGGCGGGCAGAGCCCCTGGGGTGGCCAATCATCATCGCCTCCCGCCTCCGGCAGCGGCTGGCGCACGACCGACAGTTTCTGACCATCAGTTGTGTTTTCTCTCCCGCGCTTTGATCGCTTGATCTCCAGTAATCAGGAGGGTGCATAGCTCCTGCACGCGATTTTGATTGCGCGCCCGGGGCTCTGTACGTACATTGCCAATTGAGTTCATAATGTGTCCGATGATTCTGTCGGTGACCAGGCTTTGATCTTCTCAACAATAACTGCTGTTTTTTGCTGAAAATGCCTAATGTCGTCCGTGGACGTCAAATAAATGGAGAAAGAAAAAATGGCCGAACCAGTTAAAATGAGTGCTGACAGCAATATACCTGGCGCCTGGATAAAGGGCGTGGAGAGCATGGAATTCAAAACTCTCATAGCGACCAGAACAAAATTTATCTACTTTATGTTGTTTATCTTCTGTGTAGGGTTTGTCGGACTATCACTCCTTTTAAGTTTCCAGAGATCGTTGATGGGACTGAAAGTATTCGGTCCTCTTAATCTCGGTTTTGTCCTCATCATCGCTAATTATATTATGGCGTGGGCTATCGCCATTATCTATGCACGTGTCTCGGAACGCGACCACGACCCCTTGATCGCCGCTGTCATTGCCCAGGCACGCAAGGCTGGAGGCAAATCATGAACTGGATTTCCATTGGTATTTTTGCCGTCATTATGGCCCTGACCTTGTGGGTGACCGCCTGGTCCTCCGGGCGCACCCGCACCGCCAGCGAATTCTACACCGGCGGCAAGGGACTGACTGCCGCGCAAAACGGCTTTGCCCTGGCGGGTGACTGGTGTTCAGCTGCCGCCTTCCTCGGCTTCACCGGCCTCACCGCTCTGTTCGGCATGGATGGCGCCTTCTACGCGGTGGGCCCGCTCCTGGCGTTTTGCACCGTGCTGCTGCTGATCGCCGAACCGTTGCGCAACACCGGCACCTATACGATGGGTGATGTGATCTTGTACCGTATGCGTCAACCCTCGGCGTTGTGGGCCTCAGCCGTCGGCGCGATTATCATCAACCTGGCCTATATGATCCCGCAGATGGCCGGTGGCGGCGTCCTCATCAAGCTTCTGTTCGGGCTTCGCTACGATGTGTCAGTCGTCCTCGTTGGTATCGGCATGATCCTTTATGTCGCCATCGGTGGCATGCTTGCCACCAGCTGGGTGCAGATCATCAAGGCCGTCCTCATGCTGGGTGCCGGTTTGATCATCCTCGTGCTGGCTCTGGCCGGTGTGAATTTCAACCCGCTCACCCTGTTCGAATCAGCCGAAGCCAAGGCCGGCGCCGCCTTCATGCTGCCCGGCAATCTCCTGAAGAACCCGTGGGATGAATTGTCTCTCGGATTGGCCATCATGCTGGGGCTTGCCGGTCTGCCCCATGTCATGACGCGCTTTTACACGGTGCCTGACGCCAAGACGGCGCGTAAATCGGTCATCTGGGTGATGTTCCTTGCCGGTTCCTTCTTCTTCTGCACAACCATCTTTGGCATGGCGGCCGTCCATTATCTCGGCCCTCAGGCGCTGCGCGTCGGCAATCCCGGCGGTAATCTGACGCTGCCACTGCTCGCCGAATTCCTCGGCGGCGGCAAGGGAACCTTGGGCGGTCAGATCATGGTGGGCTTTGTCTCGGCCGTGGCCGTGGCCACCATCCTTGCGGTGGTTGCCGGTCTGACACTGGCAACCTCGGGCACGATTGCCAATGACATTTATGTCAATCTCATCATGAAGGGGAAGGTGGAGGAAAAAAGCCAGCTCATGGTCGCCCGGCTGAGTTCAATCGGCATCGGCATCTTTGCCATCGTCCTTGGCATTCTTGCCGAAGGCGTCAATGTCGCCATCCTCGTCTTTCTCGCCATCGGCATCGCCGCCAGCACCAATTTCCCGGTGGTGGCGTTGTCGATCTTCTGGCGCCGCTTCACCACGGCAGGCGTCATCGGCGGTGTGGCGCTTGGTCTGGTATCAGCCCTTTATCTGGTGCTGATCGGCCCGGCCGGCAAGTTTTATGCTGGCCCGGAGGGATGGTGGCAGATCGCCAATCCAACCATCGTCTCCCTGCCGCTTGGCATTCTCGGGGCGATCCTCGGCAGCCTCCTCGGCACGCGCGACATGGAGAATGAAAAGCGCTTCGACGAGGTGATGTTCCGCACCCAGACGGGCATCAAATCAGACGTCTGAGACCGCTACATCACCGGCATACAAAACGCGCGCCCCACCTGGCGCGCGTTTTCATATGATTGAACTGGAAGGCCGCGCGCCGCCTACACCCGCCCGTGGCATTGCTTGAATTTCTTGCCTGATCCGCACGGGCAGGGTTCATTGCGCCCGACCTTGCCCCAGCTTGCCGGATCATTGGCATCAACCGCGCCAGCCGTCGCTTTACCGATGCGCCCTGCCGGCAAGGCTTGCGCCAGCTCGGCTGCGTTCTCACCCGTCGCCGGATCGAGGTGCTGCATCTGCAGAGAATCGAATTGCGGCGCCACCGGTGCGGGCGGCGCCAGTTCGATGCGCATCAGGGTTGAGGTGACATTGGTGCGCAGGCGATCCATCATCGCCTGGAACATCTCGAAGGCTTCCGATTTATACTCGTTCAGCGGATCGCGCTGCGCATAGCCGCGCCAGCCGATCACCTGGCGCAAATGGTCGAGGCTGACCAGATGCTCGCGCCACAGATGATCAAGCGTCTGCATCAGCACCGCCTTCTCGACCTGGCGGAAGGTCTCCGGGCCGATGCGGACGGCACGCGCCGCCTGCGCCTCATCGACGAGCCGCTTCGTGCGCTCAGCCACCTCTTCCTCGGCAATACCCTCTTCCTTCGCCCAGTCAGCGACCGGCGCGTTGATGCCGAACGTCTCATCAACCTCCTTCTCCAGCCCGGCAATATCCCATTGCTCGGGGTAGGCGTCGGCGGGAATATGACGGCTCACCACCTCCTCGATCACCCGGTGGCGCATATCGTTGACCATGTCCGACACGTCCGGCTCGCCCATCAATTCGCGACGCTGCTCGAAGACGACCTTGCGCTGGTCGTTCATGACGTTGTCGTATTTCAGCACGTTCTTGCGCTGGTCGAAATTGCGCGCCTCGACCTTTTGCTGGGCCTTTTCCAGCGCCTTGTTGATCCACGGATGGATGATCGCCTCGTCTTCCTTGAGGCCAAGCTTGACCAGCATGCCCTCCATGCGGTCGGACCCGAAAATACGCATCAGATCATCCTGCAGCGACAGGAAGAATTTCGAGCGGCCCGGATCGCCCTGGCGGCCTGAGCGCCCGCGCAGCTGATTGTCGATGCGCCGGCTCTCATGGCGCTCGGTGCCGATGACGTAAAGACCACCGCCCGCCAGCGCCTTTTCCTTCAGCCGTGCGACTTCATTCTCGATCGTTTTTGCCGCCTGATCGCGCTGCGGACCATCGGGCATATCGGCAAGTTCGATCTTGGTGCGCAGCTCGACCGAACCGCCAAGCTTGATGTCGGTACCGCGTCCCGCCATGTTGGTGGCAATCGTGATGGCGCCGGGAACGCCCGCCTGCGACACGATATTGGCTTCCTGCTCATGGAAGCGGGCATTGAGGACCGCAAACAGCATCGGCCCACCCGCCGGACCGCTCGTCTCATAAAGCGCGCGATAGGGATCGGGATCATTGAAATCGACCTGAGTGAAGCCGGCCTTTTTTAATTCAGCCGCCAGCGTCTCCGATTTTTCAATTGATGTCGTACCCACCAGCACCGGCTGGCCGCGCCCCCGTGCCTCCCTGATCTCGCGCACGATCGCCCGGTATTTTTCCTCAACCGTGCGGTAGACCTCATCATCTTCGTCCTTGCGCTGGACGGTGACGTTGGTGGGGATTTCCAGCACTTCGAGGCCGTAAATATCGAGAAATTCGTCCGCCTCCGTTGCCGCCGTGCCGGTCATGCCGGCAAGCTTCTCGTACATGCGAAAATAATTCTGGAAGGTGATCGAGGCGAGCGTCTGGTTCTCCGGCTGGATCTGCACTTTCTCCTTGGCTTCAAGCGCCTGATGCAGCCCTTCGGAATAGCGCCGCCCCGGCATCATGCGCCCGGTGAATTCGTCAATAATGACCACCTCATTATTGCGCACGATATAGTCGCGGTCGCGCTGGAAGAGCTTGTGGGCGCGCAGCGCCTGATTCATGTGATGGACGACCGTGGTGTTCTCCACATCGTAGAGATCCTCGCCCCGCACATGGCCGGCATCCCGCAGGATCTGCTCCATTTTCTCTGTGCCGGTCTCGGTGAAGATGACCGTTCGCTGTTTTTCGTCGACCTCGATATCGCTCGCACCGAGCTGGGGGATGAAGGCATCAATCGCCATATAGAGATCGGAGCGATCATCGAGGGGCCCTGAAATGATGAGGGGCGTGCGCGCCTCATCGACCAGAATCGAATCGACTTCATCGACGATGGCAAACGCATGCCCGCGCTGCGCCATCTGGGCGACTTCATACTTCATGTTGTCGCGCAGGAAGTCGAAGCCGAACTCGTTATTGGTGCCGTAGGTGATGTCGCAGGCGTATTCGCGCTGGCGCTCAAGATCATCAAGACCATGAACGATGGTGCCAACGCTCATTCCGAGGAAATTGTAGACCTCGCCCATCCATGCCGCATCACGCCTGGCAAGATAATCATTGACCGTCACCACGTGGACGCCGCGCCCCGACAGGGCGTTGAGGTAGACCGGAAGCGTCGAGACCAGCGTTTTTCCTTCGCCGGTTTTCATTTCAGCGATCCGGCCTTCGTGCAGAACCATGCCGCCGACGAGCTGCACATCGAAATGGCGCTGGCCAAGGGTCCTCTTGGCGGCTTCACGGACAACCGCGAAGGCCGGCACCAGAATGTCATCGAGTGTCGCGCCTGCCGCAAGCTGGGCCTTGAACTCTGCTGTCTTCGCCCGCAACGCCTCATCGCTCAACCCCTGGAGGCCGCTTTCCAGCGCATTGATCTCGCGCACGCGCGATTGGTAGGCGCGCAATTTGCGCTCATTTGACGAGCCAAAAACAACTTTCGCCAGCGAACCAAGCCCTAGCATGCGTGATTTACCTTCAATTGCGCGCGACCCTGCACGTCACTTCATCGTCGTTGCTGCCCTAACGGCACCACCAACCGCCAAAATGCCACATTGGCCATGACAAAACGGCAGATAGGTACGCGCGGCATTTTTGGCGAGAGCCAGGACATGACATCGCGCGTTTTTTACCACATCGTTCAATTGGCGTCAGATAGGGTGCCCACTCGGCCATTGTCAATGGAAGCCGGGACGCGTAAACCGCCGGCGCTGGCATGACCGGCCCGCAGAAATCGGAGATTTGAATGCTCACCTCGCCCCGCCTGCTTGCCTCAAGCACATTTGCCCTGCTGCTGACCGGTGCCGCTGCTTGCCTGGCACAAACGCCGCCGGCCCCCCCCGCAGGCATCGCGATCCCGCCGGCGCCAGCCGCAGCGCTGCCGACCGTCAACGGCGTCGCCATCACGGAACGTGATGTCAGCGCGGCGCTCGCCGAACTCAGCGAGGCGATTGAAGGTGTACCCGAGGCCACGCGCCGCACCCAGTTGATCGATTATCTGGTGACGCTCAAGGTCGTGGCAGCGCAAGCGCGCAAGGAAAAGCAGGGCGAAGGCCCGGATTTCGAGGCGCGCTCACGCTTCATCATCGACAAGATGCTGACGGAATCCTATTTGCGATCAGCCGTTGCCAAATCCGTGACCGATGAAGCGGTCGCTGCCTTCTACAAGGACCAGGTCGCAGCCTCTCCCTCCGAAGTGGAAGTGCACGCACGTCATATCCTGCTGTCGACGGAAGAGGATGCCAAGGCGGTTGTAGCCGAGCTCAAGGCCGGCAAGGATTTCGCTGAGCTTGCCAAGGAGAAATCACAGGATCCGGGCTCAAAGGGCGAGGGCGGCGATCTCGGCTTCTTTCCCAAGGATCGCATGGTGCCGGAATTTGCTGAGGTCGCCTTTGCTCTTGATCCCGGCAAATGGACCGAAACACCGGTCAAGACGCAATTCGGCTATCACGTGATCAAGGTCGAGGAGCGCCGCCAGACGCCGACCCCGCCGCTTGCCGAAGTCGACGGGCAGATTCGCACCTATCTGGCGCGCAAAACGCAAGCTGAACTGGTGCAGAAGCTGCGCGAAGGCGCGCAGATCGAAAAGAAATAGGCAGACAGGACGACTTGTCGTCGTCAGACGGATCGGGCAGAGAAAACATGTTTTCCTGTCCAGAGGCGCCTGACGATGGCTAAGTCTGCTCCCATCTCCCCGCTCGCACCCAAGAGCTTCCCCCGTGTGCCTGATATCGCGGGGGTACGCTTTGCCACCGCCGAGGCGGGCATCCGCTATCACGGGCGGCGCGATGTCTTTCTGGCGCTCCTTGATCCGGGCACTACGGTCGCCGGCGTTTTTACCCGCTCCCGCTGCCCCTCCGCGCCGGTCGAATGGTGCCGCGCCGTACTTCAAGGTGGCAAGGCGCGAGCCCTGGTAGTCAATTCCGGCAATGCCAATGCTTTCACCGGGCTCAAAGGGCGCGAAGCGGTAAAGCTCACAGCCGATTTTGCCGCCCGCGACATCGGCTGCACGCCTGAAGAGATTTTTCTGGCCTCGACCGGCGTCATCGGCGAACCGCTCTCGGCCGACAAATTCGGCGCCGTCATGAAAGGTCTCGTTGCCAGTGCGAAGCCTGGGGACTGGATCGATGCGGCGCGCGCCATCATGACAACGGACACCTTCCCCAAACTCGCCTGGAAACGCGTGATGCTTGATGGCAAGCCGGTCATCATCGCCGGCATCGCCAAGGGTGCCGGTATGATCCAGCCCGACATGGCAACCATGCTGTCTTTCGTGTTCACTGACGCGCCGATTGCAGCGGACATTCTGCAGATGATCCTCAAGCCTGCCGCTGACAAGACCCTCAACTGCGTGACAGTGGACAGCGACACATCGACCTCCGACACGCTGATTGCCTTTGCAACCGGCAAGGCGAGCGCTGTCGCGCCGATCACCCGCATGGATCGCCGTGCCGGACAGATGAGGCGCGCCTTGACCGCAGTTCTGGGCGAACTGGCGCAGATGATTGCCAGAGATGGCGAAGGTGCGCGTAAATTCATAACCGTGGAAGTCAGCGGCGCAAAATCCGCCAGATCAGCCAAGCATATTGCACGCGCGATCGCCAATTCGCCGCTGGTGAAAACGGCCATTGCCGGCGAGGATGCCAATTGGGGCCGCGTGGTGATGGCCGTCGGCAAGGCCGGTGAGCCGGCTGAGCGTGATCGCCTGTCGATCCGCTTTGGTGACATCCGGGTCGCCCATCTGGGCGAGCGGGACCCCGCATACGATGAAGCCGCCGTCTCCGCCTATATGAAGAATGATGAGATTGTCATCGGCGTTGATCTTGGGCTTGGGCGCGGCAGGGCACATATGTGGACCTGCGATCTCACCAAGGAATATGTCGCCATCAATGGCGATTACCGCTCGTGAGCGCAGGCTCCTCGCGCATCCTGCTGGTTGCGGCCTGCGCCCTCATTGATCCTGACCGGCGCATCCTCCTCACCCGTCGCCCACCCGGCAAGGCGCTGGCCGGCTTATGGGAATTTCCCGGTGGCAAGGTCGAACCCGGCGAGCGCCCCGAACTGTGCCTCATCCGCGAGCTTGACGAGGAGCTTGGCATTACCGTTAAGGAAGCCTGCCTCGCGCCGCTCACCTTCGCCAGTCACGCCTACGCGGATTTTCATCTGCTGATGCCGCTATGGGTATGCCGGCGCTGGGACGGTCAGGTGAGCGGGCGCGAGGGACAGGAACTGGCCTGGGTGCAGCCGATGCGCCTGCGCCATTATCCCATGCCGCCTGCCGATGAACCGCTCATTCCGTTTTTGCAGGAACTGACCTGACGCGCGTTCACCGTGAATGCTTCAGCGCCTCGGCAAGCCGCATCTGTGCCGATCCGGGCTTCAGCGGCTTTTGCTGACTGTCGTGAGGCGCCCAGCCGAGCGCCCAGACCAGCTCGAAGCTTGCGCGGATACGCCCGTCCGGATCAGCAAAGCGCGCAGCATAGATCTCCGCCACCCGCAGAAAAAACCTCCTGCCAGGGGACGTTCGACGCCTTTCCTCAAGGATATTGGTGGCTGCCATTGCCCTGAGATCGGCCATCAGCGCGAGCACATGGGGGTAGCGGACCGTGAGAGTATCGCTGTCGCAGACCGGCAGTGCAAAACCGGCGCGTTGCAGAAGCGACCCCATGTCGCGGACATCGACAAAGGGCGCAACGCGCGGCGACACGCCCCCCAGCATCTCGCTTTCAGCCTGCGCCAGCGCGTGGCGTAATTCGCCCAGTGTCGCCGCACCAAGGGTGACAGCAATGAACAACCCGTCCTCTTTGAGCATGCGGCGAAACTGGGCAAGCGTTCCGGGAACGTCATTGACCGCCTGCAGCGACAGCGCCGAGACGATGAGGTTGACCGTCTGCGGCGCAAAGGGCGGCGTCTCGTCATCACCGATGACCGCCAGGCGCTGATCGGCATGGAACGCGGCTGATGCCATATCCATGCGCACCACCTCGCTGACCTTGCCGCTCTGGCGCAGCGCGTCGGCGATCTGGCTGGTCGGGCTCAGAACATCGAGAGCCAGTGCGAATTCCCTCTGCACCGGCTGGAGGCGTAGCGAAATATCCGCAGCGACATGGCGCAGCAGAAAATCGCTGCCAGCAAGAGGGCGCTGCATGGCGCGTTGCCGTCGCAGACGCAGCAGGGAGCGGTCAAAAATGCGCGGTGTCATGTCTCCTTATCGCTCAAGCACGGATCGTCGTCGAGAGACCGGCAGCAGCGCGACAGCAATAGCCACGCCCAGGTGACATTTCTGCTTCCAACCCCTGCACAGGCGCGCAAGTCTCGACTAGTCTGTGCCGATGACATTCATCGACGATCCGCTCGCCGAGGAGGCCGCGCCGCGCCGCAAGTTCAGCTTTCGGCACGCCGCGCGCCTTGTTGTCGATATCATATTGCCGCCACGCTGCCCGACCTGCGGCGTTGGCCTGCAGGACCCGGAAACGCTGTGCACGGGCTGCTGGGCGAAGTTGAGCTATATTTCCCGCCCTTTCTGCGAGCGCACCGCCACCCCCTTCGTCATCGATCCGGGACCTGGCATCTACGCGGCATCCGCCTACCAGTTTCCACCGCAATGGCAGCGCGCCCGCGCCGCTGTCGCCTATGAGGGGGTAGCGACCGATCTCGTGCACGCGCTCAAATATTCCGACCGTCACGAGGTCGCACCCCTGATGGCGCGCGCCATGCACCGCGCCGGTGCCGATATTCTTGAGGACGCCGATCTTGTCATCCCCGTCCCGCTGCACCGCTCCCGCCTGTGGCGCCGGCGTTTCAATCAGGCGGCTCTGCTTGCCTCACATATCGCCAGGGCAAGCGGCCGCCTGTGCCGCACCGATATCTTGATACGCCGCAAGGCAACGCCACCCCAGGTGGGCCTCAGCCGCGAGGCCCGTGCCCGCAACATGGTGGGCGCTTTTGCCATTGCCGCCCAACATCGCGCTCTGCTCACCGGTCGCAGGGTGGTTGTCATTGATGATGTGCTGACGACGGGCGCGACACTCAACGCCGCTGCCCGAATCCTCGGCGCGGCGGGCGCGGCAAACGTGGATATCCTGGTTTTTGCCCGCGCCGGCACGACCGTTGCGTCCGACGCCTCCACTACCATATAAAAGCAGGTCCGGACCTTCCTCCGCGCTTGGTAATTGGGTGTTTCGCCGCGTTCAAAGGACCTCTGCCATGACGAAATCCGTCACCATCTACACCAAGGATTATTGCCCCTACTGCGCTGATGCCAAGGAATTGCTCGACAAGAAGGGCGCATCCTTCACCGAAATCGATCTGGTGAAGACCCCGGACCGGCGCGACGAAATGGTAAAACGCGCCAGCGGCCGGACCTCGGTTCCGCAGATTTTCATCGATGGTGTTCACGTTGGCGGGTGCGACGATCTCTACGCTCTCGAATCAGCTGGCAAGCTCACACCCCTGTTGGCGGATTGACGGCCCGATGATCCGCTACGCGCTCCATTGCGAGGCCGGCCACAGTTTCGAAGGCTGGTTTCGCTCGTCGGCTGATTTCGATCGCCAGGCGCGCGGCAGCAAGCTTTGCTGTCCAATGTGCGGCTCGGGCAACGTCGTGAAACAGTTGATGACGCCCGGCGTCAGCAATACCGACCGCAACGACAGCCCGCCCGCGGCAATGGTAAAGCCCGATGAGCGCGATGTCCGGCTGCGCCGCCTCATGCGGGAAATGCGCGACCACATTGTCGCCAGCAGCGAGGATGTCGGTCCGCGATTTGCCGAAGAGGCGCGGCGCATTCACTATGATGAAGCAGCCCATCGCTCGATCCGCGGGCAGGCAAGCCCGGTCGAGGCCAAGGCTCTCCTTGAGGAAGGGATCGACATTGCCCCGCTCCCCGTCCTGCCCGACGATCTGATATAGCCCTCAGGCGGGACGCGCCGCCAGCATCATGTAATTGACCGAGAGATCACGGCTGCGTTGCCATTCATCACGCAGCGGATGGTAGGCAACGCCGATACTCTCGATCACCTGCAGACCGGCCGCACCGAGCGGCGCTGCTATTTCCTCAGGCCGCACCAGCTTGTCGTAGTGGTGGGTACCGCGCGGCAGCCATCCCAAGACATATTCTGCCCCGATGATGGCAAGACCCAGGGCCTTCATCGTCCGGTTGATGGTGGCAATGAGCGCCACACCGCCAGGCTTCACCAGCCCACCCACCGTGCCAACAAATCCCGGCACATCGGCGACATGTTCAACCACTTCCATGGCAAGCACAATGTCGAAGCGCTCGCCCTCAGCCAGCAGCGCCTCGGCACTTGTCGCGCGGTAATCAATCGCAAGCCGGCTGTCATCGGCATGGAGGCGCGCAATCTCGATGTTGCGATCAGCCGGATCGATGCCAACCACCTCGGCGCCCAGCCGGCTCATCGGCTCGCACAGCAGGCCGCCACCGCAGCCAATATCAACAAGACGCAGACCGGCAAGCGGCCGGGCGGCTGCCGGATCAAGTGCGAAATGCCTGAGCGCCATCTCGCGGATATAGGCCAGTCGCACCGGGTTGAATTTGTGCAGTGGCTTGAACTTGCCGTGCGGGTTCCACCATTCGCGGGCAAGCCTGGCGAAGCGCTCGACTTCCGCCGGATCAACGCTGGTCGTACTCTGCCGGTCGGCCTGATCCATATCGCTTGCGTCCATTTATCCGCGCCCCTCCTCGTCGGCGCCCCGGGCGTGATTGTCAAGATAACGGGATTGCGAATGCGCCCGCCAGCGGCTATCGAACCGGCGCACATCGTTTCAGGCCGGCAGGGCTCATGGCTAGATTGGTTCTCAAATTCGGCGGCACATCCGTCGCCACCGTTGAACGTATCCGTAACGTCGCCCGCCATGTCGAACGCGAGGTGAAGGCCGGGCATCAGGTGGCGGTCGTCGTGTCAGCCATGTCCGGCACCACCAACCAGCTGGTCACCTGGGTCAAGGAAGCGAGCGAATTCTACGATCCGCGTGAATATGACGCGGTGGTCGCTTCCGGTGAACAGGTCACCAGCGGGCTTCTGGCGATTGTGTTGCACTCAATCGGCATCAAGGCACGCTCCTGGCAGGGCTGGCAGATCCCCCTCAACACCGATGACAGCCATGGCGCGGCCAGCATCGCCGATTTCAACGGCGAGCGTCTGATCGCCGGCATGGAAAGCGGCGAGGTAGCGGTGATCGCCGGCTTCCAGGGCGTCGCCTCAAACGAGCGCATCGCCACCCTCGGGCGCGGCGGCTCGGACACCTCTGCGGTGGCGATCGCCGCTGCCGTCAAGGCCGACCGTTGCGATATCTACACCGACGTTGACGGGGTCTACACCACCGATCCGCGTGTGGTCACCAAGGCGCAGCGCATCGAGCGCATCGCCTACGAGGAAATGCTGGAAATGGCATCGCTGGGCGCCAAGGTTTTGCAGGTGCGCTCGGTCGAGATGGCGATGGTTCACCGCGTGCCGGTCTATGTGCGCTCGTCTTTCGATGCGCCTGATGCCAGCAACTGGAATGGGACGCTTGTCTGCGACGAGGAAGAGATCATGGAAAGTCAGGTTGTCACCGGCATCGCCTTTTCGAAGGACGAGGCCAAGATCACACTCGTGCAGGTGGCCGACAAGCCGGGCGTCGCCGCCAAGGTCTTCGGTCCGCTGGCTGACGCATCCATCAACGTCGACATGATCGTCCAGAACGTCTCCTCTGACGGGAAGACGACCGACATGACCTTTACCGTGCCTGCGGCTGAATTTGCCCGCGCCATGGATGTGCTGACCAAAGCGAAGGGCGAGATCGGCTACGGCGAATTGCGCGGCGACAAGGATGTCGTCAAGGTGTCGTGCATTGGCGTTGGCATGCGCACCCATGCTGGGGTTGCCGTCAAGATGTTCCGCGCACTCGCCGAGCGCGGCATCAACATTCAGGCGATCACCACCTCCGAGATCAAGATTTCGATCCTGATCGAGGCTGCCTATACCGAGCTGGCGGTCCGCGCACTGCACACGCTCTATGATCTCGACAAGGCGTGATCACCTGTGAGTGTCACCGCGTCGGCAAACGATATGCCGCGCCCGGCAAGCCAGTGACACAAGGTATCAAACGACGCCCAAGCCTGGGCATCATGGGCCAGATGATGAGTGAGGAAGCCGACGGCCCTCCCGCCCTCCTCGCGCGCCAGGGCGAACGCTGACACCAGCTCCCCTTCCAGGCGCTCCGGCGACTTGCCGACACGCCCGCCGCGCCAGTCGATCAGGTCGACGTGGCAATTGAGTTCCCCGAGGCCGACGATGCCGTCAACGCGCGGCGGACCAAACGTTGACAGCGTGCCGAAACCCAGCGCCGGCAACCGGCCGACAAGGTTTGCATCGATACGGTTCCATGGTGGCACAAGGATCCTCGACAGCCGATCGCCAAACAGGGCGATGAGGCGTTGCCGGCCAGCAGCGAGTTCGTGTCCGATCACCTCGAGGCTGCGCGCACCACCAAGCTCGACCGCACGCTCGCCTGCGCCGGCGTGATTGCGATGCGCATAACCGTGCTGGCACGGCGTGAGCAACGCAACATCTGCAAGGCGCTCGGCAAGGGCTGCCTGCGCCGGCTGCGCGATGATCGCAAGAAGGATCGGCGCCTGGCAATGAGCGCTGAGGACTATCAGCCGCTCAAGCGCGGGTGTGGGCGCGATAGCGTCATCATCGCGCAGCCACAGCCGAGGCGACAGGCCTGCATCGACCCAGCGCGCGAATTCATCGGCGAGCTTGCTGAACGTCATGGCATTACCTGGCGGCAGGCGGGCGTTGCGGGAACAATAACGCTTAACGCCGCCTCAACCCGTTCAGCAGCAACTGACAATGATCGCTTTGTGAGGGCCATGGTGCGGGCCTGCGAGCCGAGATGATCTCTAAGCTCGCTGTTTTGTAACAGGCTGCGGATTGCCGCAGCAAAACCTGCGTCATCACTTTCGCCAACCAGCAACCCCGTCTGCCCGTCATCGACACAGGCCGAAACCCCGCCGCTGTTATAGGCAATGACCGGCAGACCGGCTGCCTGCGCTTCGAGATAGGCAAGGCCGTAAGCCTCACCAAGGCCCGGCCACACATAGAGGTCAGCACGCGCCAGCGCTGCCGGCAGGTCTTGCGCGCCGATGCGCCCGGCAAAATGGATACGTCCCGCTGGGAGCACCGCGAATGCCGCTTCGACTGCCGCGCGGTGGGGCCCATCTCCATAAAGCGTCAGCTGCCAGTCGATATCGCCTAGCCTGGCCAGAGCACTTGCAAGATCACGGAAGCTTTGCAGCTTGCGCCCGCCACGCATCATCGCCACGCAGACCATGTGTGGCGGGCGATCGCGTAGTCTCGGCCCGGCCATTGTGACGAATGGCGCGGTCTCAATAAACGGCGGCAGATCGACCATCGCTGATTGCTCGACGCCGCCCGCCAGTAACCCTTCGCGGTCGCGCGCGGTGAAGGTGAAATGACACGCAGCCCTCGCCAGCGCCGGCAGGGATGCCTTGTGCCAGGCGGCCCACGGCCCAGCCGCCCGTTTGCCGGCAAAGGATGCTTCCGCTGTTACGTAGGGGATGGCGAGGGTCTGTGACAGCATCGGCCCGATGAGATCGGGCGCTTTGTAATAGGGGTGGTAGGTGAACCACAGATCGGGCGCCCGCTCGCCATCGTCAAACCGCCGGGTGAGGTGGTTGCGGTCGCGGCTGGCCTCTTCCTCAAGCCTCGCCAGACGAGACGCGTCGGGGTCCTTGCCATAGCTGCGCAATCTCGACGCGATCACCACCTCATGCCCGGCAAGCCGCAGCGCCGCCATCAGCAAATCGGCCATGCGGCGGTCGCCTGAGGGTGTATCGTCAGACAGATCAACCGTCGGACAATAGAAGGCAATGCGCATTGCGCTCCCGCCGGCCTTCAGTGATAGGGGTCGGCGGCGTCACGCATGCCATCGCCCATGAAGTTGAAGGCAAGGATGACGATGATCACCGGCACCACCGGCCACAGCAGCCAAGGGTAGAGAGCAACCACGTTGATGTTCTGTGCCTCGTTCAGCATGACGCCCCAGCTCGTGACCGGCGGCCGCAGTCCCAGACCAAGGAAGCTCAGCGCTGTCTCGCCCAGGATCATGCGCGGGATGGTGACGGTTGCTGACGCGATCAGATGCGAGATGAAGCCTGGAATCAGGTGAAGCGCAATGATGCGTGCCGGCCGCGCTCCCGCGAGCTGGGCGGCCAGCACATAATCTTCCTCCCTCAGCGACAGGAGTTTCGAGCGCACCGCCCGGGCAAGGCCCGTCCAGTCGAGCAGGCCGAGGATGATGGTGATCCCGAAATAGACGAGCAACGGGCTCCATGTCGCCGGCAGGATCGCCGAGAGCGCCAGCCAGAGCGGAATTTGCGGCAGGCTTTGGACAATCTCGATGGCACGCTGAACCAGCAGATCAAACGTGCCACCATAATAGCCGGCAAGTCCGCCGATGATAATGCCCAGAAGGAAGGAGATGCTGACGCCGATCAGGCCGATGGTGAGCGATACGCGCGCGCCATAGATCATCCGTGACAGGATATCGCGCCCGAGCCTGTCGGTGCCCGCAATATAAAGGCTGCCACCTTCGGCCGGGCACATGAGGTGCAGCGAGCCATCGAACAAGCCCCAGAAGCTGTAGCTGTCGCCATGGCAGAACCAGCGGATCGTCTGGATGCTGGATGTGTCGTTGGTGTATTCGCGGCGCAACGTGTCGATATTGAGCTTGAAACTCTCACCGTAAACGAACGGCGCCCTCAAACTCCCCTCATGGAAGATGTGGATCGCCTGTGGCGGCGAGCGGATGAAGGCGGTGTGGCGCGACTGGTAATTGTAAGGCGCGAAGAACTCGGCAAATGCGACAATGATGTAGAGAAGGATCAGCAAAACGGCTGAGATCACCGCCAGACGGTGGCGGCGGAACTTCCACCACATGAGCGTCCATTGCGAGGCGAGATAGGCGCGCTCCTGCGCCTCGCTCATTTTTTCGACCGAGTACGGATCAAATGGCTCGTCACGGAAGGTGTGGGGGAGCGGCGCTCCTGCCGCCGGCAGTGGCGCGTTCACTTCGTTTGCCCTCCCTGCAGCCGGATTCGCGGGTCAAGCAGCGACAAGGCAATGTCGGAGATGAGGACGCCGACCACCGTGAGAAAGGCGAGGAACATGAGAAACGATGAGGCAAGGAAGGTATCGCGCGATTGCAGCGCTCGCAGCAGCAACGGCCCCGTCGTTTGCAGCGACAGAACGATGGCCGTGATTTCCGCGCCAGACACGACATGAGGCAATACGTCACCGATGTCGGAAATGAAGAAATTGAGGGACAGGCGGAATGGATATTTCATCAAGGCACGCCCGGGTGGCAAACCCTTGGCGCGCGCCGTGGTGTAATACTGCTTCTGCAGCTCGTCGAGCAGATTGGCGCGCACCGCCCGGATCATCTTGCCCGTGCCGCCCGTGCCGATGACGATGACCGGTATCCACAGATGCTGCATGATCGACCAGAACTTAGACCAGCTCATCGGCTGATTGAGAAACCGGTCGTCCATCAGCCCGCCAATCGACACGCCAAACCACACATTGGCGAAATAGACGATCACAAGCGCCAGCAGGAAATGCGGGATCGCCAGCCCGAGCAGGCCGAGGAATGTCAGCCCGTAATCCCCCCAGCTATACTGATGGGTTGCGGAATAGATGCCGATTGGAAAAGCAATGATCCAGGTGAACAGAATGGTGAAGCCGGAAACGATGATGGTGAGCACCATGCGATCACCCACCAGATCGTTGACGGGCAGCTGATACTCGAAGGAGTAGCCCAGATCGCCACGCAGAAGATTGCTGACCCACAGGACGTAACGCTCAACCGGGGATTTGTCGAAGCCATATTCCTTGCGCAGAAATTCAATGCGCGTGAGATCGGCCTTTTCGCCCGATGCCAGGCTCTCGGACACGAGGGTGTCGAAATAATCGCCGGGCGGCAGCACCACAATGGAAAAGACCAGCACGCTGGTGACAAACAGCGTGGGGATCATGATGAGGATCCGTCGCAGGATGTATTTAAAAAGCATGTTACTGCCCCGCTGCGCTTTGATCGAACCAGTAACTGTCGGGCATCGTCAGGCCGAAATAACCGCCGGGCTCGTAAGCATAAAGCGCGGTTGCCGGCACGTTGCGCAAACGCTGCGACACCACGACCGGCTGCAATGTTCCGCTGATGATGCCGATGCTGTAGAGTTGTTCGGCATGGATCGACAGCATCTTTTTCCACACCACACGGCGCTCCTCGGTCGAACTTGACGCGAGCCATTGATTGCGCAGATGTACCAGCTCCTTGACGCCCTCCATATCGGGCTCCTGCCCCTCTTTGCCGTTGGTTTCGACCCATTGACCGAACATCGGCCAGTTGAACTGGTTCTGATTGGTGGGCGACAGGTCCTGGGGGTCCATGTCGGGCGAGGCGAGCCCGTTATCAATTCCCGGCCGCACTGACATAACGGTCGACCCTCCGCTGATGCGGCGGCGGAAAACATCGCGATGCGACGAGTGAACCAGAAGTCTGAGCCCAACCTTGCGTGCATCTTCCACCACGAGTTCGAGCGCGTCGGTCTCCTCCATGCTTTCGCCCGCTGATTCAACAATGATTTCCGCCCGTCGCCCATCGGGGAGAAAACGGATACCGTCGAAATCCCGTTTCTTGAGGCCCATCTCGTCCAGCAGGCGGTTAGCTGCCAGCGGATCAAACCGCGCATAGGACGAGGCGAAGACGTCATCGTAGAGAGGACTTTCCGGCATCACAGTCATGGCACTTTCGCGCGCCAGACCAAAGAAGATCACCTGATTGATATCACGGCGATCGACCGCCAGCGATAGGGCGCGGCGGAAGCGGACGTCGCGCACGATGGACCGCCACACCGGATCGCTGGCGTTGAGATTAGGCTGCAGCGCGATGTAGGAGCCTTCGGCACGCCGCCACAAATGGGTGAGAAACCCGTTGCGCTTTTCGGCCACCTTGAGAAAGGTGAAATTGTCGAAGCGCAGGTAGCGCGCCTGCAGGTCGGAATCACCTGCGCCTACCTTGGCGGGTATCAACTGGCTCGACACCACCGAGAGCCGCAGATTGTCGATGTAGGGCAGCTGCCTGCCATTTTCATCGACGCGGTGATAATAGGGATTGCGCTCAAAGACAAAAACTTCCGACGGGAGCGGCGTTGTGTTTCGCCACGGGTCAAGTGACGGCAGCGCCGGATTCTCGGGGCGGAACTGGCGTGATTTGCGCTCGTGAAGCGCCTCCCAATCGCGCACTTTTTCTTTTTTGATCAATGCATCGAGCACACCTTTCTCGGCATAGCTCGTATGGAATTGACGCATATAATGCGCCGGCATGTAGATATAAACGGGTTGAGCCGCCGCCAGTGCCGGCAGAAATCCTGGATTGGGGACATCCCAGGTATAGCGAACCGTCAATGCATCAATGACCTCGAATTTCGGCTTGCGACCGAGGGGGCGCAACTGAAGGGGCGGCCCGCCAGGCGACAATCGCGGATTATTGGCGACATCTTCCCAGAAATAGCGGAAATCCTCGGAAGTAAACGGCTGACCGTCCGACCAGCGGTGACCGGGACGGATATGCAGTGTGAAGATACGCCCTTCAGCAATATCGACCTTGTCAAGAATGTCGGGTTCCAGCTGGAGCTTGGTATTGTAGGTGACAAGGCGGGCATAGCTATACATCACCGCCAGACGGATATCGCGCTGATCGGCAATCAGCATACGCAGCGTGCCACCATAACGGCCTGGCATCCGGCCGCTTTCACCCAGATTGATAACGCGCGGGCGCATTGGCAGCCGTTCGGCAACCGGCGGCATGTTTTGCGCGGTGACCTCGGCTTCAAACATCGGCGGTTCAATAAAGCTCTGCGCCCGCGACGCCGGCGCTGAAAGAGCGATCGCGACGCCCAGAAATCCGGTGCAAAAGCGCGCTGTCCTCATGCCACAAGATCCTTTGCATCGACATTGTCGCGCGCGAGCACGAAGTGCTTGTCGCCGACCTGAACCGGTTGCAGCGAACTGCCTCCGGGCGAGGGTGTGAATGCCGCCGGCCAGTGGTCGCTACCACCAGACGCTGCGAGCGCCGCCCGGTAATCCAGCGGCCGATCAAGATCGGCGTAAGGGACCGCCTTGAGCAACATCCGCGTATAGGGGTGGACGGGATTGGCGAAAAGCTGATGACGCGGCGCAATCTCGACAATGCGACCATGGGCCATGACGGCGATGCGCTCGGCCATATAGTTCACCACCGCCAGATTGTGCGAGATGAAAATGTAGGTCAGCCCCAGCTCTTTCTGCAAATCCTTCAGCAGATTGAGGATCTGGGCCTGTACCGACACGTCGAGGGCGGAGACGGGTTCATCGCAGATGATGATCTCGGGGCGCAGAGCCAGCGCCCGGGCAATACCGATACGCTGGCGCTGACCGCCTGAAAACGAGTGCGGGTAACGGTTGAGAAAACGCGGATCAAGCCCCACGGCCTTCATCAGCTCGGTGACGTCGTGATTTTGTTCGGCGACATCGCCGACGCCATGAATTTGCAACGGCTCGCGCAAGATATTGAGGACCGTCATGCGCGGCGACAGCGAACTGACCGGATCCTGGAAAATCATCTGCATCCGCGGACGAAAGCGGCGCAGCTCCTCGCCACGCAGGCCGAGAATATCGCGCCGGGTCACGCCATCATCGAACGTCACCATGCCCTTGTCAGGCGTGACAGCGCGCATCAGCAGCTTGCTAACCGTGGTTTTGCCGCAGCCGCTTTCACCCACCAGCCCCAGACATTCGCCGCGCGCCACATCGAAGCTTACATCATCAACCGCAACAACCCCGTGCTGCGTGTTGGAAAACCAGCTTTCGCGCCGCGACTGATAGGTCTTGCGCAGATTGCGCACGCTCAGGATCGGCCCGCTCGCCGGAGCGGTGATGGCGGTCTTGGAAATCGCCAGTTTTTCACCAGGCGCGCGCACCACATCACGCAACGACACCAGCCGCTCGTTCTCGCCCATGTCGAAATGGGGCGAGGCCTTCAGAAGCCCTTTGAGATAAGGGTGCTGCGGGCGGCGGAAGATATCCTCGACCGGGCCGCTCTCCATGATCTCGCCATGGTAGATCACCGCCACTTCGTCGGCCATGTTGGCAACCACACCCAGATCATGAGTGATCAGCAGGATCGCCATATGCAGCTCCTGCTGCAAATCCTTCATCAGCCGCAGGATTTGCGCCTGGATGGTCACATCAAGCGCGGTCGTCGGTTCATCGGCAATGAGAAGCGCGGGCCGGCAGATGAGCGCCATCGCCAGCATCGCCCTTTGGCGCATGCCGCCCGACAATTCAAAGGGATACATGCCAAGCGTGCGCGCCGGGTCCTTGAAGCCCACCAGGCCAAGCATCTGCTCGGTCCGCTCCCGCGCCTGCGCCCCGGTCATTGTCGAATGAAGCCGCAACCCTTCCTCGACCTGATTGCCAACGGTGTGGACCGGCGACAACGAGGACATCGGCTCCTGGAAAATCATGCCGATCTGGCCGCCCCTGACCTGGCGATAGGCAAGGCCGTCGGGGGGCAGGGTGGCAAGATCGAGCATGCCGGACTGACTGTCGAAATGGATATGTCCGCCGGTCACTTTGCCCGCGCGTGGCAAAATGCCCATGATGGCTTGCGAAATAACCGATTTGCCGGAACCCGATTCGCCAACCAGCGCCACCGTCTTGCCTGCCGGAACACGCAGCGACACGCCGCGCACAACCTCATTTTGAAGGCCGTGCAAGGAGAAGGCTATTCTCAGCCCTTCGACCCGCAGAATGTCCATGGCGCTCCCTGTCCCTGCTGGCAAATCTAACCGTCGCCTTCCCAAGCGGCAACGTCTTTTTGCCGTTACGTCACTGCTGCGAGTTCGCCAAGCCCTCGGATCGGATAGGCCGAGATCGCGTTCTCGTGGCCAAGGACATAGATGTCCCGCAGACGCGATTGCATGATCGGCAATCCGGCGGCAAGCGCCGTTTCACGCGAGATAACAAGATCACTCATCATATCCTTTGACGCGGCTTCGAGTTTGCTGGCAACCGCCACCGTTTCCCCCAGAGCAAGCGTCACCGCCTGGGCCTGCATGGCGCCGACACGCGCGGTCAGAATACGCCCGGTATGTATACCAATTCCTATTCGCAACGGCAGCGACAACGCGCTCTGGAACTGGACATTCAGCGCCTCGATGGATTTGAACATGTCACGCGCTGCCTTCAGCGCATCCCGACTGCCCTTGTCCTTGTGCCCATCTTTTTTGAACACCGCTGTCAACCCGTCCACGACCACGATGTCGACATGCCCGTGATGGGCGCGAACCGACTGGATCATCTCCTCCTGGAAGCGGTTGAGAAGCACGACCAGCTCATAGGGAACCTGCGTGTTGACGAGGTTGGTAAAGGCGCGCAGGTCGACGACCAGGACGGTTGCCTGTTCCTCGAGTCCCCAGCCGGCATGCTCGCTCTGGGCGGCATGCGTATGCTCTCCCAGCACCGGCAGCAGGATTTGCGCCGACAAATCACGGAAGGGGTGTACCTGGCAGGCCAGACGCACGCCGGGCGGCGCGGCGATCTGTTCCAGAAGTGTGCGCTCGGCAACGCCAATCGGCGGCAGGTCCTGCAAGCCCTTGGTGACCAGAACGCGGCATGTGGCGCAGCGACCCCGCCCACCGCAGAGCGAGGGATGGGGGATGCGCTGGTCACGGCTGATCTCGAGGAGCGACTGCCCCGGCCTCACCATCACCTCGCCATGACCGACATAATTGACAGTGATGATGCGCCGCCGCCGCCGGCCAATCTCACGATAGCCAAGCACGCCGCCGACTGCGGCAAGAAGACCGAAGGCGCCGAGACGGCCGTAGAATTCCGTGCGGTTGACCAGGCTGATGACCGCCGGATCAATCGTCGGCTCGCCGTCATAGGGCTGCGCATCTCGCCCCGACACCAGAAAACCGGCCAGCGCCAGGGCCGGCACGAGGATAGCCACAGCCCACAGCAGATCATCCATGATCGTGCGTACCGACCGCTTGGCGGTGAAAATATAGTGAAAGCCGATAATGCCGTGGAACCATACCACCAGGACGGCCACCGTCTGAATCACGGCAGATTTCGGCCACAGGCGTTGAAGGACGGCAACATAGCTCTCATCAAGCCCGTACATATCGCCAGCCAGACGCGTACCCGCAACATGGCCGATGATGAGGAAGGGGATGCTCAATCCCAGGATGAGCTGCAGCGCTTCCTTGAACGGCATGCGAAACGTGCCACGCCGCAATATGCGCGCCAGGGTGAAGGAGACATGGACGAAAAATGAGCCATAGAGCAGCCAGGTTCCGGGGCGGCTCTTCCAGATCACCCATCGCCATTCCTGCATTACCGACATTTGCGCAATGCCGATCAGACCGAGCGCATGGTTGACCAGATGCATGGTAACGAAGGCGAGCAGCACAAGACCCGACGTCAGCCTGAGTGTACGCTTCCAGTCATTGCGCAGTAAACGTGTTGTCAGCGCCTTGATGTTGAACGCGTTGTGACTTTCGACCGTTGACAGCATTTATCGTTCCGCAGCCTGGGCGCAGGCCAATTGTTGGAATTCATCGCAGATGCGGCTGTTGGCAGGCGCGCACGGTACCGTCTTGTTCTCAATGATGCGAGGCAACAGACACACGATCAATCAGGCGTTCGACGAGACCCGCCATAAAGGCGGTGATACTGGCCGCGCAGGCCGGGCAATCATGGATGAGATCGGTTAAAACTTCCGAAGGGATACGCAAAACATTTGTCCGTGTCCGGGCCCGGATGGAGACGCTTCGTGGATTGCCAGTAAACACTCCAACCTCCCCGACCACTTCCCCGGCACCGAACTGGCCAACCACTACATCTTCCTCTGGCCCCGGGATCGTCGCCTCGACATCACCATCGAAAATCGTATAGGCGGCGTCTGACGGGTCGCCATGGCGGAACAAATAATCTCCCGCCTCGTATGTCATCAATTCCCCCGCGTAGGCCAGGAGTTTGATCCTTCCAGCCGGAAGTTTCCTGAACAGCGGCGCCTTTTGCAGGACTTCGACTTCCCTTGTCAGCATCTGGCATCTCCTCAACGCGAAGTCTACGGAGTAAACGTCCAACCCGAAGGCAGGATGACAGAGAATGGTGTAAACGGAAACACCAATTGATATTGGCAATCTTCATTGCGGTTCGGTGCCTGCAACATGACGGGACGCGGATTCTTTCACCCTGAAGCCTGCTCGAGATCCATACCCTGCGCATTGCCGCCGGGCTGCGTCACCTGCTGCAGCCGCGCACCCTCAAAGCGCATGATCGTGCTGTAGGTCGCAGCGTCAGTACCTTCGTCAAGCGAGACAAAAATCGTGGTCGCCGGCAGGGCCCGGGCGAGGCCGGCCACTTTTTCGTGTGCATTGGGGGCGATGTAGCCTGCTTCATAGACCAGAATCTGCGGGCGCTTCACAAGCGAGCGCGCCAGATTGACCGCGTGCCGCAGAGTGGGTGTCAGCAAGCGGCCTGACTGCCCGCATGGCGTCGACAGGCCGATGCGCAGAATTTCGTCCTCGAGCCCCGTCTCGCGCAGCACATCCGACAGGAATGCCGCCACCCGGCGCTCGGCATTGGCAACGCTGCCGTTCACCCGGCCAAACAACAGATTGTCACGCAGCGGTGCGCCGCGAATGACCCGATCGGGGCGGTAGAATTCGATATAGCGCGCATAGTTTGCCGGCAGAAAATGTGAAAAACTCCGGCGTGCGCGCAAGATGCGCTCCACGAGCACGTCATCGACCAGGCCCAGGCGATGGCGGGCCTCGCAATATCCTAGCGCCAGAGCCACCAGTTTGAAGCGCCACACATATGTCAGATGGGAGCGCCCTTGCGGCGCCTGTGCGGTTTCAACCATCATCCGGAAATCCGGCATGTCGGCAGCCCGGATAAATGACATACGCTCGACGATCGCGCCGCCCGGCGGCAGGCTTGAAAACATGTCGATGGTGAATTCCGCCATCCTCAGGCCGATATTGATCAACGGGTCGACCAGGGCCTCGGCCTCGAGAATCGAGCGCACGTAGCGATCAGCACACAGGTCGTTATTGGCCAGCCTGTCGCCGATCGGCAGGCCAAAAAGCAGATTTTCGGCAATCGACGCATTGCGATTGAAGCCATCGGGATCAAAGAATGTGATGAGTTTGGAGAGGCCCGACGTTTCAAGTCGCGCTCTCGTGCTGGCACGTGCTGCAACGATGCGGGCTTCAAGCGCATGGTCGAGATCAATATCGAGCGGCCCCTCGAGGCCTAGGAAATAAACCTCATCCGCTCCCCCCGCCAGACGCAGCGCAGCAATGACGGCGCTATCGAGGTCAAGGACCTCCTCATCGCCCACAGATGTGTAATCAAGCCAGTCATTGTCCTTGCGCCAATAGGGCAACCCCGCGCGCTTTGCCTCGCGCGCATCGCGATCCTTCGGGTCGAACGCTTCCTGCCCGCCATGCCGTTGTAACGAAAAGAGGATATTTTGCCGGATGGTGGCGTTGATGAGATAGGGTTCGGGACCCACATAGCCAACAAGCCGCCCCAGGCTTTCACTTGACATTTGCGCAAAATCAGTCGCTCCGCAGGTGACTTTTCCGCGATATCCGCTGATCTGCTGACCAAGAATGCGTGCAAGCGAGTCGCGCCCCGACCCAGCCGCCCCCACCAGCGCCACCGTGCCCGGGCGCGCGATCCGCGCGTTCATGCTCTCAAGCATGACGGCGCCGCGGCCATCCGCGACCCTGACATCATCAAACTGGATGGGCTGGTTCACCGATGGCAGATCAACCGGCGCGCTATTGAGCGACGCCAGGCGGCGGGTTGGCGAGAATTGACTGACAATCTGCTCATATTTGATCGACACATCGGCTGCCTGCTGATCCCAGTCGATCAGTTCCTTGACCGGGGCTGGAAGCTCGCGATAAGCGGCAATCATCGCCACCAGCTGACCGATATCAAGACTGCCCTTCAGTGCCAGATAACCGCCGATCGAATAGAAGAAGAACGGCGTGATCTGCGACAGCAGCGCATTGAGAAATTTGACCGCGAATTTGCGATTGTAAAGGGCGACGCGAATATTGAAGAGAACGCTTAGGCGTTGCGAAATCTCGGCATGGGAATATTCACGCACCCCATGGCTCAGCACTGCCGGCGCCGCATCGACAATCTCGCCGATACGCCCGGCCAGTTCACGCGAGGCCAGCTGCCGTTCGCGTCCCAGGCGTAGCTGCTCTTTGCGCAGATAGGGTATGATCACAGCCTGCACGGCAACAATGCCACCGGCCATCAGACCAAGCCACAAGCTCTGGATCATGATGAAGGCAAGCGCCGTCAGGGCTTGTGTTCCCAGCATCGCCGGCTGCACAAACGCATCACCGATAAAGCCGCCGATCGGCTCGACCTCATCCTTGATCATGCTGGCGACTTCAGCCGGCTTGACGGTCCGGATATCTTCGGGACGAAAACACAGAAGCGTCGCAAACAGATCAAAGCGCAGACGGCGCATCATGCGCTCGCCCAGCACGCCCTTGCGCAGATTGATCTCATAGCGAAACCAGCCATTGATAAGCGTCAGCAGGAGAAAGATGCCGCTGAGGACGAGCAGATAATGAAGCTGATTGAAGAGGAAGCCGGAGAAAACCGGAACCGACCAGCCTCCGAGAAAATCAGGCAGATCGATTGAAAAGCTGAGCAGATTTGCCGTCAGCTGGCCATCGCGGAACGCTCCGCCCTGGATACCCTCGTTGACGATGCGTTTGGGCAGTTCGAGGGTGGCGAAGAAGAAGGGCAGTTGCAGCAGGATCAGCACCAGAATGACGAGCTGGTCGCGCCGGCTGTACCGCCAAATATAGCGGAAAAGACGCGGATCGATCTCGTTCATCAACGCTCCCGGCTGGCGGTTTGGCAAAAGGAAAACATAAGGTGCACGGCACAATGCGGATCGTGCACGCCTGAGGACACTGACGCGCCGAGCCCAATCGGTTTGGACCCTAATCGGTCAAATCATTCTGTCAACGCGGACGGGCTCGCTGCGCAACCAGCGCCTCAAGCAGAATCTCGGCCGTCCGCGCCGCCCCGTTCAAAACGATGCGCTGCGCGCCATGCGGCTGGCGCATCGTCTTGTCGATCACATCAGCAAGCGCTGCACTGGTCAGTTTCTCTGGATCCAGCAGGTTTGCAAGGCCTCGCCTCGCGAGAGATTGCGCGCGCTCGTTCTGTTCGCTCTCCCCTGCCGCGGTGAACGGCACAAGCACGCTCCGGCAGCCAGCGGTGAGCACATCGGCAACCGTGTTGTATCCAGCCTGCGAAATGGCGAGCTGCGCCCTGGCATAGCGTTGCGGAAGATCACCCACAAAGCGCACCAGATCGATGTTCTGTGTCCGGCACGATGCGTCAAGGCGGGCGAAGACATCGCCCGGCAGATAGGGACCCGCCACCACCAGCCATCGCGCATCTTTCATGCATGACATGGCCCGCGCCGCAATCGCGGTCTCAAGCAGTGCCCCGCCGACACTGCCGCCGCCAGCTGCCACGATCACATCATGGCTCGGAATATCCTCAAGCGGCACCGCTTCCGGCCCGACCAGCCCGGTATAGGCAAGCTTGTCGCGAATGTCGTCTGCCTCGGGAAAACTCTGGTCGAAGGGCGTTACCGCGCCGTCGCCATGGATGAGGACGAGGTCAAAGGACGAGTGGACGAGATCGAGCATCTCCTGCCGGCGTGCGGGTGATCGACCACCCTGCAGAATATCGCGGACAGACGAGACGATCAGAACATTGTTCTGCCTCTGGCGCGCTGCGGCAAGGAGCGGCAGCAATTCGAAACGCTGCCCGCGCCGCCCGAAAGGAAAGGCCTCGATCAGCAGGATATCGGCATTGCTGCTGGCAAAGGCCGCAAGGAGCGCATCCCGGCGCAGATCGCGGTGATGATCATCAAGGGGCGCCCCGTCAGCCAGACGCAGATCGCTAAATCCCCCGGGCCCGGCTTTCAGTGGCGGCAACTGCACAACATGAGCGGGAGAAAAATCAAGCCCCTCGACGGGTACGCCGCCGCTGGCAACCGTCACCTCGATGCCTTTGTCGCACATGGCGCGTGCCAGACGGGCAGCGCGCACCACATGGCCAATGCCCAGCAGGTTTTGCACGAAGAAGAAAACCCGCACCGTCATCACTGATCAATCGCAGCAAGCGGCACGCCGCAGTCGCGAAACAGACCAAGCAGGGTCATGAGCCCGCGACGATGATCAAAGACATGTCGGACACGCTTCTCGCCAGCCGCGCCCAATGCCGCGCGTCGCGCCGGTGTCGCAATCAGCATCTGCAGGGCCGCCGTCAATGCCGGCGCATCGCCTGGCGCCACCAGCACACCGGTCTCGCCATCGAGAATGAGTTCAGGTATGCCCGAGACGGCTGTCGACAGGCACGCCACCCCCTGGCTTTGCGCTTCCATCAGAACGTTGGGCAGGCCATCACGATCGCCATCCTCGGCGATCCGGGATGGCAGGATAAACAGATCGGCGCGGCGATAGGCGGCAAGCACCTCGATCTGGTCGCGGGCGCCATGCCAGATGATACGATCCTGCAGGCCCAGCGCCGCAGCCTGCCCCTTCAGCCGCGAAAGCCCCTCGCCTCCGCCGATGTGCTCGAACCGCCAGTTCACGGAGGCTGGCAGGCCGGCCAGCGCCTTGAGAAGGAGGTCATAGCCTTTTTTGTCAACCGCCCTGCCAACCGACAGCAGTTGCACCGGGCGCGCCGGATCGCTGCCGTCAGGCGCCTGAGGCGCGGCACGACTTGCTGCAAAACGCTCGAGATCAAGGCCGTGATAGACGAGATGAACCGCATCCGCTCGTGACGACAGGGCGCAGAGCGTCTCGTACCCGACCTTCGTGCAGGTAACGCTGAAGCGGGCGCTGTCCAGCTTCTGTCGCAGCTCCCAGGGTTGCGACGTCCAGATATCTTTCGCATGAGCCGAAGCGCTCCACGCGAGCCCGCTCATCAGCGAGGCGTAGCGCCCGACCGACGCTGGCGTGTGGATGAAATGCGCATGGAGATGCACGACATCCGCACCAAGTTCGTCGACCAGAACGGCTGCCTGACCGAAACGACGAAAACGGTTGGGCGAGGGATCGCGCGGCAGGTCGGCAAGGAAGGCACGAAGGGCGGCGCCGAAGCCGGCGCGCCGGCTGACGCGCCACAGCGCCCGCACCACGCGCCAGGGCTCCTGATAAAGATATTCCGGCAGATAAACGACCGGCGCCATGATGGCGCGATGGATCGGATGGATGCGGCTGTCGGTTGGCCGGCGCATCGAAAAAATGCGGATGGCCATGCCGGCCTGTTCCAGGCCGAAAATTTCCTGAGCGATGAAGCTTTCGGAAAGGCGAGGATAGCCTTTGAGGATGAAGGCGACGGAAATGGTCAATCGTCGTCCCGGCGTTGCTTCAACGAGGCCACGGCTTGCTGGCTTCTGTCGGAAAAATAACTGGCAATCCGGTCGCAGATGCGCTCAAGGCCGCCCATATCAACCGCCTTGAGTGCCTCGGAGGGACGTGGGCGCGTTGGCAGCTCATGAAGTGCTGCGGCAAGGAGGCCCGGATCATTCGCCGCGTCAGGATGCAGGACAGCACCAAGTCCAAGCGCGTTGGCACGTGTGGCACGGATCAGCTGTTCCTCGCGCGGCGCGACGCGCGGCACGAAGAGCGCCCTCTGGTCAAGCGACAGGATTTCACAAAACGTATTGTAACCCGCCATGCTGACAACACCGCTCGCAGCGCGCATGAGCGATAGCAGATGCGCCTCGAAATCAATCACGCGCGCATGGGGATTATGGCCGGCTTTTTGCGAAATATCCTTGCGCTCGTCGGTCGCCATGAAGGGGCCGAGGACAAGAACCAGCGGATGGGTCAATGTGGAATCGTGTTCGTAGGCGGCAAGCGCCTGCGCCATCAGTTGAGAACCATCACCACCCCCGCCCGCAGTGACGACCAGCATGTTATCCGGCCAGGCGATATCCGGCGCCGTGTCACGCACTTCCCGGCGCAAAAATCCGGTGAAAAGGCGACGGCTCCGCAACGCTGCTGAAGCGGGAAGATCGGTGAACGGATCCCAGAAATCCTCCGGCCCATACACCCAGATGCCATCATAATGGCGATCAATCTTGGTCAGCAGATCATTGCGCGCCCATTCCCGTTCGAGAAGACGGGGTGAATCCATCACATCACGCAGGCCCAGAACCTTCAGACAACCACGGCTGCCGAGAAGGGCGAGCGTCTCCTCGACTTCGCCGCGAAGTCCCATCGGCTCCTTGTCGACGATGAAGATGTCGGGATCAAACGACATCGCGGTGTGCAGAATGATGGAGCGCCTGAGCGCCAGCGTCTGCGTGAGGTCGATATGGCGATCAAGCGACGTGTATTCGCCATTATAGTTTTTGATGACGCTGGGAATTTTAACGAAATCCACTCGCGCCCTGAACTCGAAGGAGCTGGCGATGGGCGAGCCGGAAATGATGAGGACGCTGAGACCTTTGAATGAATCGACCAGCGCATGGGCAATCGCCTGGCAGCGGCGCAGATGACCCAACCCGAACGTGTCATGACTATAAATGAGAATACGCGCATGATCGAGCCGACGTGCCCGCTCCGGAGTGATGACGGGCTCGTTACCCGGACCACCCGCAGGATCGCCGTCCGCACTCGCATGTGAGGTTGCGCTTTCGGCGGTCGGTGGTGGACGGGTGAGCATAACCAATCCGTCCTGGTCTCAGCGGTCTATCGGCAGCCGACACAGCCCGCCGCTGGTGACCATCGCCGGATGTTGATCCCGTTGCCGGACTGTCATGCAATTGCCCCAACGTGCCTGTCGCCTCACGCACACGATCACAGCACGCAGCCATCAACCCGTCGCCGAGTCAAGCTTTGGGCGCCGACGATGGCCTGCATCGGGAATGCTACGACCCCGGCGGGGAGCGCCGCAGCTCGTCCATAGAGATAAGATAAGTATTTGTTCTTGAAAGAAATAAAATAGCGCACTAACCGGCTGACCCGCTGTAGATCGCGGCCAGCCGGGTTCTCAATTCACCTTTCAGCACCTTGCCCATGGCGTTGCGCGGCAATTCGTCGACAAACTCGATATGCTTGGGAAGCTTGTATTTGGCCAGTGTCTTGCCGAGCACCTGGATGATGGTATCCGCGCTGATCGTGGCGCCTGGCTTGCGTACGCAGACCGCCGTCACCCCCTCGCCAAAATCAGGGTGGGGAATACCGATGACCGCGCTTTCGAGAATGCCTTCAAGGCCGTCGATCTCGCTTTCGATCTCCTTGGGATAAACATTATAGCCCCCCGAGATCACCAGATCCTTCGCCCGCCCGACGATGTGGATATAGCCGCGAGCATCAATCTTGCCGACGTCTCCGGTAATGAAAAAACCATCATCACGGAACTCGGCCTTGGTCTTCTCCGGCATCCGCCAGTAACCGGAAAAGACGTTGGGGCCTCTCACTTCAAGGACGCCTACCTCGCCTTGGCCAAGAACGGTGGCGCTCTTGTCATCGGCAACCCGCACGTCGATATCAGTGAGCGGAAACCCGACCGTTCCGGCGATACGATCCCCGACATAGGGATTTGAGGTGATCATACCGGTTTCGGTCATGCCGTAGCGCTCGAGAATGGCGTGACCGGTACGCTGGCGCCACGCATCGTGCGTTTCGGCCAGAAGCGGGGCTGAACCCGATACAAAGAGCCGCATATGACGGGTCGCTTCAGGCGTCAGGCCAGCATGCTGCAACAGACGCACATAGAAGGTCGGCACACCCATCATCACATTGGCTTTCGCCAGCAGTGCCATCACCTCGTCACCGTCAAAGCGCGGCAGGAACAGCATGGACGCGCCCGACATCAGCACGCAGTTGATGGCAACGAAAAGCCCGTGAGTATGAAAGATGGGCAGAGCGTGCAGCAGCACGTCGTCCGCCGTGAAACGCCATGTCTCGACCAGTGTGAGCGCATTGGACGACAGGTTGCGGTGCGTCAGCATTGCACCCTTTGAGCGCCCCGTCGTTCCGGATGTGTAGAGAATGGCCGCAAGATCATCGGGCTCACGGACGACATCGTCAAATGCGCTGCCAGCACCCGCCGCTTTGTCGATCAGCGTACCCTTGCCATCGCCACCCAGCGTCTCGCAGACAAGAACCTTGTGTCGCGCGCCAAGTGCCGCCACCTCGGCGTGGATCTGCGGGCGACAGACAATGACCGCAGGCTCGGCATCACCGACGAAATAATCAAGCTCGGCCAGCGTATAAGCCGTATTGAGCGGCAGAAACGCTGCGCCAGCCCTCAGACAGGCAACATACAGGAATACCGCTTCCGGCGACTTGTCGATCTGGACCGCCACCCGATCGCCGGGCTTCACGCCCAGAGTGACCAGAGTGTTGGCGAGGCGGCCGCTTTCAGCCAGCAGGTCGCGATAGGTGTACACCTTGCCGCTTGCCAGCGTCATGAAAGCCCGGTCGTGCGAGGGCATACGGTCACGAATGAGCGAAAAGAGATTATCCATTTTTCATACCTGCTGAAATGGGTTTCGGCCCCTCTGACCTGGGACGCTTACGGCCGGGCATCCGCGATTTCGGGCCCGAGTATTTTTCGAACCACGCTACTGGTCGCGACCGTTCCTCGTTCGAAAAACGCTTCATGATTAGTCTCGATCGCCTCGAGATCATAAAGATAATTGACCATCAGACCATACGCATGCCGCAACCCGCGCGGCGAGCGATCGCCTAGAAAGTTCAGACGCTCGAGACGGGCGCCATTGCCAAGATGAAACCGGGCAACGGGATCAATCACCTTGCCGCGCCCATTCCTGGCCCGCGCCAGATAAAAGGCCGCAGCCTTCAGAAACGGTTCGCGCAGGCGCGCTGCAGCCGCCTCGTCTTCATGCCACAGCGGATCTTCGAGACCCTCGAGCGCTGCGCGGAGTGGCGCGGGAAGGGCAGCGGTGCCTGCCTCGCCCAGCCAGGCCGCAAAGCCCGGGACAGGAGACAGGGTGACAAAGGTTTTGAGCCCCGGCAGTTCGCGGCGCAATTCCTCGACCACCTGCTTGATCAGGAAGGAGCCAAAGGAAATGCCCGCAAGCCCGCGCTGACAATTGGAAATGGAATAGAAGACGGCCGTCGCCGCCTCCTCGGCCGGCACAATCGGGCGCTCGGTCGTAATCAACGGAGCAATCGCGGCGGGAATATCGCGTGTCAGGGCCACTTCGACAAAAATCAGCGGCTCATCGGCCAGCTGCGGATGGAAAAAGGCATAGCAGCGACGATCTTCCGGTTCGAGGCGGCCGCGCAAATCCTGCCAGCCCTGAATGGCATGCACAGCTTCATAGCGAATGATCTTTTCGAGGATATTGGCCGGCGTCGACCAGTCGATCCGTCGCACTACCAGAAACCCCCGGTTGAACCAAGACGACAGCAAATGGACCAGATCATTGTCGAGAACTGCAAGTCCCGCGATCTTGTCAAGCCGGGCGCGCACATCATCACGCATCATGACCAGCGCCGCCGTTCCCCCCGGCGCCAGATTGAGGCGGCGGATCAGCTCCTGCCGGCGCGGCTCCGCAGCATGATGGAGCTCAGCGGCGTTCGCCGTTGAAGGATCCTTGGTCCACGCATCGATGGCTCTCTGCAGGCGGTCGTGATCAGCATCGAACTGATCGGCGATCGCCGCCAGGAAAACTGTTTTTTCGGCGTCATCCAGCGTGCGATATCCATCCAGGACGCGCCGTGCCAGCGCCACGCCCGACGCTTCGCCGCGCCGCGACAGCAATGTCGCGGCAAGAGCGGCCAGATCAGCGCCGGTTGCCGGCGGACGTTCCTCGCGCGCCAGACCGACCCATCGTCTGCCGCGCTCGGTCACTGTTGCGAGAAGATCGCTGACAAAATTCATGCTTATCGCCCTGGACCAAGTACCAGATTAGGCAGCCCGGTCGCGACCTGCGGAAAGAAGCAGACGATAACGAGGGCCACCATCATCAGCAGAATGAACGGGAAAGTGTCCCCGGATCACGTCGCCCAAAGGGATATCGGGCACGACGTTCCTGATCATAACTATAGTGAGCCCAACCGGCGAATGGATCAAGCCCATTTCCATGACAATCACCATGGCCGGCCCCAACCCTGCGGGCTTGCGAAACCTGCGGCAGGATGGCGATGCCATTTTCAGCCGGAAGCGGCGGATGATCACACAGCTGTTACAGCGTCGTGATTGTATAGTAGTGTGACAGGCGGCGGCTCAGCGGAGACACGGAAAATGGCAGCACCCTCCTTCATCATGCGCCTTGTCGCGCAACTGAGTCTCGTATTGCTTCTCGTTGTCCCGGCGCTTGCCGACAAGCGTTTCGTACACGCCAGCCTCGCCTCCGCCGCGCTGAAATATGAAAGCCGGATGAGAACCGAAGCCGATCCCGGCACCAGGCCGCTCGCCCAATGGCTGCGCGATGGTGACGCCGCACTCGCCCGTAACGACCAGCGCGCCGCCGCCAAAGCACTCGCAGCCGCCGCCAATCTCGACCGCACCAATATCAGCCTGCTGCTGCGCCTGTCTGACGCTTACGGGCGTATTGATGCCCGCGACAATTACAGCGAAAGGCTCGATCTGCAGTCACGTGTCACCGCCTTTGCCTATCTCGCCTATCAACGTGCCACCGCCCCTCAGGACGAGGCGCGCGCGCTGGCGGTTCTCGGGCGTGCCCTTGCCGGTCAGAGCCTGTGGCGGCCGGCGCTTGACGCGCTGAAGAAAAGCCTGGAGATCCGCGACGACACGGCACTGCGTGCAGCCTACGAGGAGCTTGAGACCCAGCATGGTTTTCGCCTGCTCGACTATCAGGTCGATGCGGACGCTGCCTCGCCGCGCGCCTGTTTCCAGTTCTCCGAAAACCTGCCGAAAAAATTTGATGCAACGCCCTTCGTCTCGATGCCGGGCGGCTTGCCCGGCGGGGTGACGGTCGAGGGTCCGCAGCTATGCGTCGACGGGCTGAAACATGGTGAGCGCTATCAGATCACGTTGCGCCAGGGCATTCCGGCTGCCATCGGCGAAGTGCTGCGCCGACCCGCCGAGTACACCTTATACGTCCGCGATCGCACCCCGTCCGTTCGCTTCACCGGCCGCAACTATATCCTGCCGCGCACTGGCCAGACCGGCATCCCCCTCGTCACCATCAATCTCAGCGAGGTTGCCGTCACCTTCTACCGGTACGGTGACCGCTCGCTTGCCCAGGCCGTGCTGGCTGATGGCTTCCTCGGCGCCCTGACCGGCTCAGGTGCCCGCGCGGTTGGCCAGGAACACGGGCAACAGGTGTGGCAGGGAAAACTCACGACGGAAAATCGTCTGAACGAGGAAGTGACAACCGCTGTCGCCGTCAATGAGGCCCTCGGCACCACGCTGAAACCCGGCCTCTACATCATGGTGGCGCAGCGCCCTGATCTGACGAGCGATGACAGCGATTATGAAACGCAGGCGACGCAATGGTTCGTTGTGTCCGATCTTGGCCTGTCGACCGCGCTCAATGATGACGGCCTGGCAGCCTCTGTTCGCTCGCTCGCCACCGCCGCACCCCTGGCGGGCGCGACGCTGCGCCTCATCGCCCTCAACAATGAGGTGCTGGCAACCACGCGCAGCGACGCAACAGGTGCAGCGCAATTTTCCGCCGGCCTCGTCAATGGCGAGGGCGGCGATGCCCCGGCTCTCCTGATTGCCGAGAAAGACGGCGATTACGCCTTCATCAATTTGCAGGCCACTGCCTTTGACTTCACCGATCGTGGCGTTGGCGGGCGCGCGGCGCCTGGCGCTCTCGACGCGTTTGTTGTCACCGAGCGAGGCGTCTACCGCTCCGGCGAAAGCGTGCACGTCACCGCCCTGCTGCGCGATGACGGCGCCAATGCCAGGACGGATATCCCGATCCATCTCGTCATCGAGCGCCCTGATGGCGTCGAGGCTCGGCGTATTCTGGCCGAGGATGGCGGGGCGGGCGGGCGCGTCTGGCGCTATGACCTCACACCAGGCGCGATGACGGGAACCTATCGCCTCAAGGTTTACGGCGACCCTAAACGCCCGCCTGTCGGGCAGACGACGTTTCTGGTGGAAGATTACGTTCCCGACCGCCTCGAACTGGCATTATCGAGCCCGCGCCCCGAGACATCACGCGACGCGCCCGCCCGCATCGACATTGCCGGGCGCTGGCTGTTTGGCGCCCCCGCCGCCGGCCTGTCGCTCGACGGCGAGACGATCATCTCACCCGCCGAGGCACCACCTGCCGCACTTGCCGGCTACAAGGTGGGCCTGCTGGACGAAGAAGTCCTCGTCCAGCGCCAGCCGCTCGCCGATCTGCCAACGACAGATGCTGCCGGCAAGGCATCCTTTGCTCTTGCCCTGCCCGATACTCCGCCGTCAGTCCGACCGATGAAGGTTGAAGCGCTCATCCGCCTCGTTGAGGCCGGTGGACGCGGCGTTGAACGCAAGCTGTCGCTGGCGCTGGCCGAACCGCGCCCATGGATCGGCATCAGACCGCTTTTCGGCGACACGATCGGCGAAGGAGAGGTCGCCACTTTCGACGTCGCCTATCTTGGTGCAGAAGGGCGGCTGGCGGCAAGCGCTGGCCTCAAATGGCAGCTGTCGCGCATCGACGTCCGCTTCCAGTGGTTCCGCATTGATGGCCGCTGGAGCTTTGACAAGGTGACGGCAGCACGCCGCGTTGCCGATGGCGAGATCGCCATCGCTGCCGATAAGCCGGCGCGCATTTCCGCCCGCGTCGAATGGGGCACCTATCGCCTTGACGTCCTCTCGGCCAAACCGGGCGAAGCGGCAACCAGCATCACCTTTTATGCCGGCATTGCCGGCGGCCAGGCGCCCGATGCCCCCGATACCCTCGAGGTCGCGGCCGACAAACCGGCCTACGCACCTGGCGATACCGTGAAACTGCGCGTCACCGCCCGCAACGATGCCGAGGCCACGCTCTATCTCGCCGGCGAGCGCATTCATTCAATCCGTAACATCAAGCTGGCGCGCGGCGCCAATACCATTGATATCGTTGCCGATGCGGCATGGGGCGTGGGGACCTATGCGGTGTTGACAGCCATCCGCCCGCTTGACGAGGCCCAGCGCCGCCAGCCCGGCCGCGCCATCGGCGTGCGCTGGCTTTCCCTCGACACGACAGCGCGCGCACTCCCCGTGACGATTGATGCGCCTGCTGTCGTCCGTCCGCGCCAGAAGCTGACGATTCCTCTGAAGCTTGACCTTACGCCGGGAGAGGAAGCGTTCGTGACGCTGGCTGCCGTTGATATCGGCATCCTCAACCTCACCGGCTACAAGGCGCCCGACGCCAACGCCTATTATTACGGGCAGCGCCTGCTTGCCACCGAATTCCGCGATATCTATGGCTATCTCATCGACGGCATGCAGGGTAATCGCGGGCGATTGCGCTCCGGTGGCGATGGCAACAGCGAGGGGCTGCAGGCAAGCCCGCCGACGCAAGCCCCGCTTGCCCTCTTCAGCGGTATCGTCAAGGTCGATGCCAACGGCCAGGCCACCGTCACGTTCGATCTGCCGGCCTTTACCGGCAGCATGAGGGTGATGGCGCTGGCGTGGAGCAAGAATCGGCTGGGCCATGCGTCTGCCGATGTGATCGTCCGCGATCCGCTGGCCATAACCGTGTCAGCCCCGCGCTTTCTGGCAGTCGGTGATCGCTCGCGCCTGCTTGTCGAAGTCAATAATGTCGAGGGCCCCGCCGGCGATTACCGGCTCACCGTCACGACCAACGGCCCGGTGCGTCTTGCCACGGGCGCTGGCCCGCACATCCTTAAACTGACAGCCGGTGGGCATACGGCCATGACCATGCCCATCACGGTTCAGGGGATCGGCTCAGCCGATTTCACCTTCACCCTCACCGGGCCAAACGGCATCGGCTCAGCAGCCGACCTCAAATTGCCCTTACGCCCGGCAAATGCGGTTATTGCCCAGCGTATCCTGCGCTCCATTCCGCCCAACGGCTCGCTCGAGTTCGGCAGCGAACTCCTGACAGATATTGTTCCGGGCACCGGCGCGGTCAACCTCTCGGTTGCATCTTATCCGGCACTTGACGATGCGTCCTCGCTCGAGGCGCTTGCCCGCTATCCGCTCGCCTGCACCGAGCAATCCGTATCCCGTGCCCTGCCTCTTCTCTACCTGTCGCAGCCCGGCGCCGGCCCTGGCGCACAAGACGATATGGTGCGTCTTGCCATCGATCGCATTCTCGGTCGTCAGGCAGCCAACGGATCGTTTGGGCTGTGGAGCGCGGGCGGCAGCGATCTGTGGCTTGATGCGCTGGTGGGAGACTTTCTCACGCGCGCCCGGGAACGTGGTATCGCGGTACCCGCAAACGCGTTCGCTCTCGTTCTGGATCGCCTGCGCAACGCCACCGTCAATCAGGGCGAGCGCGCCGATGACGCCATCGCCTACGCACTCTATGTGCTCGCCCGCAATGGCCGCCCGGTGATCGGTGATCTGCGCTATCTTGCCGATACGGACGCAAATGACAGCCTGTCGGCTCTCGGCCGTGGCCAGGTCGCAGCAGCCCTTGCCCTTCTGGGCGATCGCCGGCGCGCCGAGCCGCTTTTCACCAAGGCGGTCGATGAGCTTGAGGACGTCAATGGCGATGAGCCGGGGCGCAATGATTACGGCTCGACGTTGCGCGACGGCGCAGCGCTCGCCACCCTCATCAGTGAATCGGGTCTGCCGGCGCGCGCGCTCCAGCGCACCTTGAGCGCCGTCGACAAGGCGCGCGGCGCGCGGCGTACTTTGTCAACGCAGGAGCATATGTGGATCACGTTGGCCGCACGCGCCGCGCGCGAGGCCGGCAATCCCCTCGCTTTTTCCTTGCAGGGAACAGCCTATCAGGGACCGCTGGCACGCCGCTACCTGGCCGACGATCTCACGGCGGGCAGAATAACGCTCGTCAATCGCACCGCCACGCCCTTGCCGGCAACCCTGACCATCACCGGTTCACCCCTGACACCAGAGCCTGCGACGACAGGCGAGTTGAAACTTGAGCGCAGCTATGTCCGTCTCGATGGCACCAAGGTTGATCCGAAATCGGTTCGCCAGAACGACCGGCTGGTGGTTCTCCTGAAGGTCACCGACCCGGACCCGCCCTTTGCCCATCTGCTCATCACCGATCCGCTGCCGGCGGGTTTTGAAATCGACAGTCCGACACTCGTTGACAGCGCCAAACTGACCGGCACGCCAGCTGGCGATAACGCGCCCGACGCCGTCTACAAGGAGTTTCGCGATGATCGTTTTATCGCCGCGTTCGATCGCAATGATGGGCAGCCGGCCGAATTCACGGTGGCCTATATCGTGCGCGCCGTAGCGCCCGGTCGCTTCGCTCATCCCGGTGCCAGCCTCGAGGATATGTATCATCCCGACCGCTTCGCCCGAACGGCCGCCGGCACTGTCGAGGTGACGATCGCGCCATGATCAGCCGGCGGGCAAGGAACAGTCTTGCGCTGTGCGCTGCAGTGCTGCTGCTCGGATTTGCCGCGCCGCCCGCTGCGCGCTTTGCCATCCGTCAGCTTGCCCCGCCATCCCTCGCGCCGGCCAGCAATCTGTCAACACTTGTCCTTGATCGTCACGGCGAGCTGCTTCGTCCCTTCCTCACCAATGATGGCAAATGGCGCCTGCCCGTGGATGTTGAGGCCATTGACCAGCGTTTCCTCGCATTACTGATCGCCTATGAAGATCGGCGTTTTTATTCCCATAGCGGCATCGATGCGCTGGCACTGATCCGCGCTGGCTTCCAGCGCCTGTGGCGCGGGCGAGTGGTGTCCGGCGGCTCGACCATCACCATGCAGCTTGCCCGCCTGCTTGAACCGCGCCCGGAGCGCAGTCTGACGGCTAAATTGCACCAGATGTTGCATGCGCTGGCGCTGGAGGCGCGCCTGAGCAAGCGGGACATCCTGCGCCTCTATCTGACGCTTGCGCCCTATGGCGGCAATCTGGAAGGGTTGCGCACCGCAAGCCTCGCCTATTTCGGCAAGGAGCCGCGCCGGCTCAGTATCGGTGAAACGGCCCTGCTGGTCGCGCTGCCGCAAAACCCCGAGGCACGCCGCCCCGATCAGGCGGTAGCCGCCGCGCGCCAGGCGCGAGAGCGTGTCTTGCGCCGGCTCGAGCGGCTGGGTGCCGTCAGCAGCGCCGATATCGCCGCCGCCGCCGATGAGGTCATACCCGTATCACGCCGCGCCATACCCCTTCACGCCGCCCATCTGGCCGAACGTCTGATGTCCTCCACGTTCGGTTCGCAGCAGATCATCACGACGATCGATAAATCTCTGCAAGTGAGCCTTGAAGCGCTCATTGCCGAGCGGGTGGCAAGTCTGGGACCGAAATTATCAGCTGCCATCATCGTCCTTGATAATGGCAGCGGCGCGCTCCGTGCCCATGTGGCATCCGCTGGCTATCTTGATCGCACCCGTGCTGGCGCGGTTGACATGACGCTGGCGCTGCGCTCGCCCGGCTCGACGCTGAAGCCGTTCATCTACGCTCTTGCCTTCGATGAGGGGCTTGCTCACCCCGAGACGCTGGTGAGCGATGAGGCACAGCGCTACGGTGCCTACGCTCCCGTCAATTTCGACCGTGGCCACCAGGGCACGCTCAGCGTGCGCAAGGCATTGCAACAATCGCTTAATCTTCCGGCGATTGAATTTCTCGAACGTCTGACACCCCAGCGGTTCCTGTCACGCCTCAACGCGGCAGGCGCGGCCACAATCCTGCCAAACGGCACCGTGCCCGGTCTTGCCGTTGGTCTGGGTGGGCTGGGGATGAGTTTGAGCGATCTCGCGCGGCTCTATAGCGGACTGGCGCGCGGCGGCACAACCATCGCGCTTCGCTCGCAGGCCAGCGATCCGGTGATCGAGCAGCGCCTGAGCGACCCTCTCGCTGCCTTTTATGTCGCCGACATCCTGCGTCAGGCACCACCGCCCGATGGCATGCTGGGCGGGCAGTTCGCCTTCAAGACAGGGACGTCCTATGGTTTTCGCGACGCCTGGGCGGTTGGCTTCACCCGGCAGACGACGATTGCCGTATGGGTTGGCCGCCCCGATAACGGAGCGGTTTCCGGCCTGACCGGGCGCGGCGCCGCAGCGCCGCTATTGTTTGAAGCCTTCGCCAGATTGCCGCGCGCCGGCGATCTGCCAGCGCCGCCAGACGGCGCGCTGTCGGTGACGAACGCGTCCCTTCCCCCGCCTTTGCGTGCGTTTGGTCAGGCTGCTTATCGCTTCAGCCAGTCCCATGGCGGAACGTTGGGCGAAGCACGCCTCAGCGTCGCCTTCCCGCCCGACGGCTCCCGCCTGGAACGCAATCCGGACGAGCCGATCCTTCTCAAGGGTGCGGGCGGCGTGACGCCGCTGCAATGGTTCGTCGATGGCGTGCCATTGCCCGGAGACGACATCCGCCGCAGCGCCGAATGGCTGCCGCGTGGGCCTGGCTTCGTCCGCATCTCGGTCAATGATCGCAGCGGGGCGAGCGCGTCGGTGAGAATCCGCCTCGATTGAGCACACTTGACCCGCTGCAAGCTTTCGTTTGCCTTGGGCCCGCCTGATTCGTAGGTGAGGAGACCGGGATGCGGACAACGCGGCTATGCCAGATTCTGGCAACGATCCTGATGTGCCTGGCATTCGCCGGCGCAGCGCTGGCGACCGATGCCACCGTCAAGAAGCGTCTCGATACCCATCGCGCGCTGATTGAACGGCTCAATGCAGCCCTCCAGCGCCAAGGTCTCACCCAGGACGAATTATCGGGATTGCGCAGTGACATCGACGGCGCCAGCGGCGATCTTGGTGACCTTATTGTTGATCTTGAACCCGACGCCAAGGCGAGCGATGAACGACTGAAACAGATCGGGCCGAAGCCTGAAGGCGGGCAGAGTGAAGCACCGGAGATAACGAAGGACCGCGAGGCGGAAAGCAAAAACCTCAACGAATTGAACACCGCGCTCCGCCAGGCGCGTGTGCTGCAGGTTGACCTGTCGCAATTGTCCGACCGCATTATCGAGCGCCGGCGCGATCTTTTCACCCGTCAGATCTTCGAGCACACCCAGTCGATTCTCGATCCCAGCCTCTGGCGCGAGGTGTTCAGCGCCCTCCCGCGCATCACCGTGGGTATCAGCTATCTTGTCTCCGACTGGATTGCCATCCTCAGCAGGACCGGTAATTTTCTTGAATTTGCTGTCCTTCTGGCGGTGATTGGCGTTGCCACCATCCTCTACCGCCCCGTCCGCCAGCGCCTGCTGTCAGCGCCGGTCAGCGCTCTTTTCCGTCACGGCAAAGCCGACAAGCCAAGCCCCATGGAGCGCGCCCTGCTGGCGGTATGGACAGCGCTCATCAACGCCCTTTTGCCGGTGGCAGTTGTCTTTCTTGTGGCCCGCGTTCTGGCCGGGCTTGATCTGCTGCCCTTCCGTTTCCGCATCCTTGCCGATGCGGTGATTTATGCCACCGCCATCTTGACCGGCGTCAGGGCGATAGCCCTCACACTGTTTGAGCCCGCCCGGCCATTATGGCGCTTGTTGCCGATGTCCGACCGTCTGGCGCAACCTGCCATGGCAAGCCTCACAGCCATCGCCTCCGTCATTGCCGGCTTTCATCTCCTCCAGCAGTTTAACAACACCATCGCCGTTCCCCTGCCGGTGACGCTTGCCACGTTCGGCACGAAGGCGCTCATTTTCTCGATCGTTCTTGCCGCCGGCCTCGCAGCCGTCGCCTATGTCGAGAACTCGGAACAGGAGGAGCGCGCAAAAAGCGCCTATGGTGATCCGGCACTGAGTTCGCCGCTGTGGCGGACACTAAGGCTGGCGCTCTGGCTCGCCGTTCTGTTTGTCGGTGGCGGCGCGCTCTTCGGCTATCTCGCCTTTGCGTCATTTCTGGCCGGGCAGGTCGTCTGGGCGGTCATCATCCTCGGCGTGCTGGTGATTGCTCTTAACCTCATAGATGTCGCGGTCGGCGAGATCACCCGCCCCGACACGCGCGCCGGCCGGCGCCTTGCCATCATGCTGGGCATCGAATCAAGTTCCGTTGCGCTCTCCGGCATTCTGAGTTCCGGTATCCTGCGTGCCTTCGTTACGATTATTGCGGTCTTCATGCTGATCGCGCCATGGGGCGTTGATTCACGCGACGCGCTCGACATGATGCGCGCCGCCTTCTTCGGGGTGAAGATCGGCGGCATCACCCTGTCGCTCGCAGCCCTTCTCGGCAGCCTTGGCATCTTTACCATCGGCCTCATCATCACCCGGGCGGTCCAGCGCTGGCTGGACCAGCGCTTTCTGCCAGCCACCCGCATGGATATCGGCCTGCGCAACTCGATCTATACCGGCATCGGCTATATCGGCATCATCATCGCCGCCGCCATCGGCTTTACCTATCTCGGCATTGATTTCCAGAACCTCGCCATCGTCGCCGGCGCTCTGTCGGTTGGTATCGGCTTCGGCCTCCAGTCGATCGTATCGAACTTTGTGTCAGGGCTCATTCTTCTTGCCGAACGCCCGATAAAATCGGGCGATCTTATCGTTGTCGGCGATGCCGAAGGCTATGTGAAGCGCATCAACGTCCGCGCCACTGAAATCGAAACCTTCGATCGCGCCGTGCTGATTGTACCAAATTCCGCACTGGTCTCCGGCAATGTCAAAAACTGGATGCACAACGATCTGCTGGGCCAGGCCAAGATACGTGTTGGCGTCGCCCACAGCGTCGATCCCCATAACGTCCGCGATCTTCTGGTTGAGATCGCCAGGGTGCATCCGATGATCTTGCCACAGCCCTCGCCGAAGGTGTTGATGAGCGAGATCACCGAAGGCGCGATGATTTTCGAGCTGCGCAGCGTTGTCGCCAATGTCGACAATGTCGCAACAGTCTGTAGTGATCTGCGCTTCGAGATCGTGCGTCGCTTCGCCGAAGCCGGGTTTGTCATCCGCTGATGACCCCTTCCCATGACTGGCGGGCGATGCCCTGGAGATGATGATGACGCATATGAAGTCCCCGCTGTCGCTGACGCTGCTGGCGGCCCTCTGCCTGACCCTGACCGGCTGTGGCGAGCCCCGCCTCGGCTCGCGCCCCGTACCGCCGCTCTTTCAGGATATGGCGCGCTACGGGCTGACGGTCGATCTGCCAACCGCAGCGTCGGTCTTCACCGGCTATCGGCATAATTTTGGTCTGTCGGCGGTTGAGCCTGATCCGCGCCTTGTCGAGGTCGCGCGCGAGATGGCGGCAACGCTTGCCGGGCGCGACGACATCAAGGCTTCCCTGACGCAGACAGCCATCACCGAGCGATTGAACAGGCGCGGCATTCAGGTGGTGCAGGCGGGTGAAAATGTATCAGCCGGCTATCACACGCTCGCTGAAGCCTTTTCCGGCTGGCGCGGCTCAAAGCCGCATGACCAGGTGTTGAAGCTGCCCGGCGCCACGCATTTTGGTATTGCCGCCATCTATGCACCGCGCTCGAAATATAGTGTGTTCTGGGTGCTGGTGATGGCTCGCAAGGGGTGAGGCGATCATCGGAGCACGGCGATGCTGCACAGCGCTGACGATTACCAGTCCCTCCGCCGGAATTTTACGTGGCAGATTCCTGCTCGCTACAACATTGCTACCTATTGTTGTGATCGCTGGGCCGAAACTGACCCGACGCGCCCCGCCATCTTGTGGAAGGATGACCACGACCGCATCGCCGCGCTGAGCTTCGCCGATATGCAGAAACAGGCCAATCGTCTGGCCAACGCGCTCCAGGCGCTGGGCATTCAGCGCAGTGATCGCGTCGCCATCATCCTGCCGCAGGGCTGGCAGGTGCCGGTCATTCACATGGCGCTCTACAAGCTGGGCGCGATCGCCCTGCCGCTCGCCGTTCTCTTCGGGGTCGAGGCGCTGGAATATCGTTTGCGCGATGCCGGCGTCACACTGGCGATCAGCAATCTCGTGGGCCTTGCCAAGATCGCCGAGATTCGCGCTCGCTTGCCGGCGCTGTCGACATTGCTCTCGACCGAGGGCCCGGCCGCCGGCGCGCTGGAATTCACGGCGCTGCTGGCGGGTGCCCGCGACCGGTTTGTGACCGCCGACACCGGGCCCGATGATCCGGCGATGATGATCTACACATCCGGCACGACCGGCCCGCCCAAAGGCGCGCTCCATGCCCATCGTGTTGTCCTTGGCCATCTGCCAGGCGTCCAGATGGCACATGCCTTTCTGCCCGAGGAGGGAGACCGGCTGTGGACGCCCGCTGACTGGGCCTGGGCGGGAGGGCTGCTCAACATCCTGCTGCCCGCCCTTCATTTCGGTCTGCCGGTCGTGGCCGGGCGCAATGAAAAATTCGACCCTGATCGCGCTTACGGGCTCATGGCCGACTTCGCGGTCCGTAATGCCTTCATCCCGCCAACGGCTCTGAAAATGCTGCGCACCGCCCCGCTGCCTGCCGGGCGCCACAAGCTTGTTTTGCGCACCATAGGCTCAGGGGGAGAAAGCCTCGGGGCTGAAACCTTTGCCTGGTCGCGCGAGGCCTTCGGCTTCGCGGTCAATGAATTCTATGGCCAGACGGAATGCAATCTCGTGCTTGCGTCCTGCGCCCGCATTGGCGTCAGCAAAGCCGGCTTCATCGGCAAGCCGGTACCCGGCCATGAGGTGGCCGTCATCCGTGATGACGGAACAATATGCGCCGCCATGGAGCCGGGCCAGATCGCTGTCAGGCGCCCTGATCCGGTGATGTTTCTGGCCTACTGGAATCAACCGGAGGCGACCACCCGCAAATTCATCGGCGACTGGATGACAACCGGCGATCAGGGGCTGGTTGATGAAGAGGGCTATGTCCATTTCATCGGCCGCGATGATGATGTCATCACGTCGGCCGGCTACCGTATCGGCCCGGGCGAGATCGAGGACTGCCTGCTGAAACACCCGGCCGTTGCCCTTGCCGCCGTGATCGGCAAGCCGGATGCGCTGCGCACCGAAATCGTCAAGGCTTTCATCCAGTTGAAAGCCGGCCACAGTGAAAGCGAGACGTTGCGCAACGACATCAGCGCCTTTGTTCGCGAGAGATTATCGGCTCATGAGTATCCGCGCGAGATCGCCTTCGTCGACAGCCTGCCGATGACAACGACCGGCAAGATCATCCGTCGCCTGCTGCGCGATCAGCTCTGAATGATCGGCCCGCGCCGCCAGATGCCAAGTGCCAGGCGATGGCGCCGCCACGCTGCCGAAATCAGCAACATGGTTTCGATGATGAGCGTCAGCGCTGCCGCAATCGCCAGCCCGGCGACACCGAAGGCATAAGCAAGCGCTGCCTGCAGGACGAGGCCAGTCACCAGGGTAATCACATAGACGCGGGCGCAGGCGGCCTGATCGCCGATCGCTGCCAAAAGACGCTCTGCCGGCCCGATCGAGGCGCGGGCAAGGAAGCCGAGCGCCATGACAAACATCAGCGGGTAGTAGGGGACGAAATCACTCCCAAACAGCGACAGAAACGGGCGGCCTAGCGCCAGCATGAGCGCAAGCGAGGCGAAACTCGCCCAGAACATCCAGCCCGTGCTCCGCCTCACAATGGCGGCAAGCTTATCCTTCTCGCCACGCGTGTGGTGTGCAGCCAGACGATGCGACACCGCCGCCCCCACCGCAAAGGACACAAACGCACCCAGCACCATGGTTTTCGTCACAGCATAATAGGCGCCGACATCCTGCGGCGTTGCAAGAAACGCAAGGATGACCACATCGCTGTTCTGCACGATGATGCGTGAGCCTTCCGACACCAGCAAGGGCAGGCTGGCGGCAAGCCATGCCGGCGTTGCGTAAGAAAGCGATCCGGCCGTGACCCGGTTTGCCAGCAGGCGCGACAGCAATATCGCCTGAACGATACCAGTGGCCCAGGTGGCGATGACGGCACTGACGGCAATGGTCCGGGCATTGGGCATGAAGCCTGCCGCAAGTGCCAGAAGCGCGACAGCAAACAGCAGAAGCGGGCGCAGAAGATAAGGCGGCGCTAACCCGAGCAGCGGCGCGTCATGGCAGCGCGCGAGCGCGTCCTGGATTTCCGTTAGAGTAAACAGCGGCAGGCAGCACAGCACCAGGATGAGCGGCGCGATATGCGCATCCGCGATTGACCAGACGATGTTAATGACATGGATCATCATCGCCGCAACGATGGTAGCGCTGATGACGGCGATGATGCGGCTCACCCGCAGGAAGCCGCGCAAGCCGGCGATGTCGTGATTGGCTTTCAATTCGGCAATGAGCCGGGGCGCTGACAAGGAAAGACCCAGTCCCGCCAGATGTCCGACAATCAGCACAACCGACCACACATAGACATAGATGCCGTATTCGCCGGCACCGATGCTGCGGGCCAGCCAAATCTGCATCGCATAGGTGATCACAGCGCTTGCCAGTCGCAGCGCGAACGCAAGAACGGCAGCCTGAGCGCCCATGCCCGACGCAGAAACGCGCCGCAACACCACCCGCCACCACGCTGGCTTGTCCGCCTTCAGTTCCGCAGGCGTGGAAGTGCTCTTGGCGCCGATCTGGAGACTGATATCGCTCAACTGTCCCCGCTTCCTGGACTGCCACAGGCGCGCATCGTGTCAAAAATCAGGGGGAGTTTAGCTTTTCGCCGTTAAAAAACAGTGCCACCGCCATTCTGACCATGGCAACTGTTACGGTTTGACAGGGGCGGGGTTGGGTGGGCTGGTCCGGAGGCGACGTTGGGGCTGGGGGCTGGGGTGCCGCCGCCCCCGGACCAAGCCCGAGGCAACATCTGGATGATGACGACGGCGCATGGCGCTAACGCGACAGTATTGGGGCGGAAACGTGACATTATCGTCTATTTTTCTGGGCTGGTTGTGCTGCCGCTTTTGCCAGTTCTAGGACGATATGTCGCACCCTTGCAGAGCCCGGCGGTTCACGGCATGTTTTGGCAATCATCGAGCCGGGGCCCGCAGCAAGGTCCCGTCAGCGGGCCAGGCGAGGGAGGACATGTGGCTGAGACAGATGCAGGTCACGACAGCGCCAAAGGTGCGGTCCTCGCCTTTCCGCTGGCAGCACCGCGTCCACGGATCATGTTTGACCGACGCGAATTGCAGGTCATCCTGCGCCTCTACGGGGTGATGGTGGCGGCGGGCGAATGGCGCGACTATGCCATCGACATGTTGAGCGAACAGGCGGTTTTTTCGGTTTTTCGACGCTCCAGCGAAATGCCGCTCTACCGCATCGCCAAGACCCCGCGCAACGCCCGCAAGCAGGGTATCTACAGCGTCATGACCGCTGATGGCCGCATCCTCAAACGTGGCCAGGACCTGACACAGGTGCTGCGCATCCTGTCAAAAAAGCCCAAACTGGTCACCTGAACGCAACAGGCCCCGGAATGCATCCGGGGCCTGCGATTTGAAGTGTTGTGCTCAGGCGATCAGTCGTTGCGGTTACCAAAGAGCGACAGCATCATCTGGAACATGTTGATGAAGTTCAGATAAAGCGACAGCGCGCCGGCAATCGACAATTTCTGCACTTCGCCAAGCTCAAGCCCGTCGTAATAGGATTCCTTCAGGCGCTGGGTGTCGAAGGCGGTGAGGCCGGCGAACACCAGGATGCCGATGCAGGAAATGGCGAATTGCAGGGCCGAGGAGGCGAGGAACAGGTTGACCAAGCCGGCGATGACGATGCCGATCAGGCCCATGAACAGGAAATTGCCCATGCCGGTGAGGTCGCGCTTGGTGGTGTAGCCCCACAGCGACAGCGCGGCAAAGGAGGCGCCTGTCATGAAGAACACCTGAACAATCGACCCCAGCTTGTAGACGAGGAAGATGGTCCCCATCGACACGCCCATGACGCCGCAGAAGAGCCAGAACAATAACTGGAGCGTCGAGGTGCTGAAGCGCTCAAACCCGGCTGACAGGGCAAAAACAAAGCCCAGTGGCGCCAGCATCAATACCCATTTGAGCGGGCTGACGAAGACCAGGCGACCGAATTCGGTGAGATAGGTGTTCTGGCCGATGCGCGCCGCCGCCTGCGAGGCATCGCCTGTGACAGCCAGACTAGCGACAAGATAGGCGGCAAGGCCCGTCAAAGCCACGCCAAGCGCCATGTAGTTGAAGACGCCAAGCATGAAGCTGCGAAGGCCCTGGTCGACGGACATGTCCATCGAACGCGCATAGGGCGCGTAAACGGGACGATCGAAGTTTTGCATAGCAATACCCCTGTAATAGTGCCGGATCGTGACGATGACCCCGACACGGAAATCGATGAGCCCAATGCTCACCCCGACAATATGCCTACGACGAAAGTCTAGCGCAAGGGGGGTCGCCCATAAATTCGCAGCGGTGGTTAAGTGCGTTACCCTGATGCGAACAGGTCGTGGCCCTAGATCGCGCGAAGCAATCTGGCCGGCCGCTGTCGCAGCAGCGACCATGCGCCCGCCAGCCCGAAGGACAGGGTGACGGCAAGCGACAGCCCGGCAATCGCCATGGCCAGGCCGGCGGAGCCGACAAAATCGACTTTCATCACCTTGGTGACCACCATCCACGCCACGCCATGCCCGGCAAGAATGCCGATGGCCGCCGTCACCAGGCCAAGCAACAGAAATTCGACCGCAAGCGCCCCAACCAGCGTGAGCCGGGTCGCGCCCAGCGTCTTGAGAATGACCGCATCGAACAGGCGGGCGCGGTGGCTGGAGGCAATCGCCCCCGCCAGCACGAAGAGGCTGGCGATAATCGCCACGCTGGCCGCTCCACGCACCGCTATCGCCAGTTTGGCGACCAGATTATTGATTGTCTCAAGCGCTTCCTTGACGCGGATAACCGTAACGGCGGGAAAGGCCTCACCCACCTGCCGGAGCAAGACGGTTTCATCCGCAGCCTTCGTTGATCCCGGCAGCGTCAGCGTGGCAAGCTCGCTCATCGGCGCACCGCGAAAGGTGGCGGGCGAGAACATCATGACGAAATTGATGCCAAGCGTTTCCCATTGAACCGTCCGCGTATTGGCGATCTCGGCATCGATATTGCGCCCCAGCACATTGACCGTGACCTGGTCACCCACCTTGAGGCCAAGGCCGCGAGCGACCTTTTCCTCAAATGAGACCAGCGGCCGGCTTTCATCGGCCGACCACCATTTGCCATCAACCAGTCGCGCATTCTCCGGCAGCGTTTCAGCCGTCGTCAGGCCGCGATCACCCGAAAGCACCCAGGCAGCGTCCGCTGACGCCTTGACCGCTTCCGCCGGCACACCGTTAAGCGTGACGATCCGCCCGCGCAGCAGCGGAACGCTATCGCTCTTGCCGTCGGGCGCGGCTTTGGCAAGAAAGGCGCGGAAGGCTGGCAATTCGCTGCTGCGAATATCGAGAAAATAAAAGCTTGGTGCCCGCTCCGGCAGAGCAGCGGTGAGCTGACGGCGCAGATTACTGTCGATAAGGCCAAGCGCTACCAGCAGCGTCAGACCAAGACCGAGCGAGAGAACAACTGCGGCCGTTGGCGCGCCCGGCCGGTAAAGGCTGGTGAGAGCAAGCCGCACAGGGAGAAACGTGTACCGTGGCACGGCAGCTGCCAGCCACATCACGAGCCGGGCGGTGAGGCGCAGCACGACGAACGCCGCAATGGCCGCCGCTGCATAGATTGCCGGCACCCGCCAATCATCTGCCGTGAGGGTGGCAACCGCAATCACCGCTATCGTCGCCGCCAACGCTGCGAGAATATAAGCCGCACGCGGACGCACAGGCCCGCCCTGCCGGTCGTCGCGATATAACGACTGGACGGGCACGTCATGGGCTTCGCCAAGCGACCACACGGCAAAGGCAAAGGAAATCATCAGCCCATAAAAAGCAGCCAGAACGAGCCCTGAGGGATAAATGCCAAGCGTGACATTAAGTGGCAGAAGATCACCAAACACAGTGATCAGGGCAAAGGGCAGCGCCAGACCGATCACACAGCCAATTGCAATTCCAAGCCCCGCCACCATGCCGGCCTGAACGAGATAGGTGAGGGCGGCAAAACCTCCGCTTGCGCCCAGCGCTTTCAGTGTTGCAATCGCCGGGCGCCGCGCCGCGATCTGGGCGGCGACCGCATTGGCAACGCCCACGCCGCCGACCAGGAGAGCGGTGAGCCCGACCAGATCGAGAAACTGGGTGAACCGCGTGATGTTGGAAGCCAGTTGCTGCGAGGCATTGCCGCGGGTGCGCGCCTCCCATCCGGCGCTGGGGAAATGGGTGCGCGCCTCGTCGGCAAGCGCCTTTAACCTCGCAGCCGACGCCTGCGGCAGTGCGATGCGGTAGGTCCAGCGCACAAGGCTGCCCGGTTGCAGCAGCTGGCTTGCCCTGAGCGCGTCGGTCGAGACCATCACACGCGGACCAAATCCGATGCCGCCGGCAAGCTTGTCCGGCTCGCCATCAAGACGGGCACGGATCTGCAGGCTCAGCCCGCCGAGTGACAGACGCTCACCCACCGCAAGACCGAGCTTGTCGAGGAGAGCGGCTTCGGCAACCGCCCCGAAGGCGCCATCGCGAAACGCAAAAAGATCGCTTGGCGCTACCGGCGGCGCGGTGATCAGACGGCCCGCCAGCGGATAGGCGTCGTCGACCGCCTTCACCTCAGCAAGCGTCTGGCGCCCGTCGACCCTGGCCATTGCCCGCAGCGTCGCCTGACGGCTGACCGGCCCCAACCCGGCAAAATAGGCAAATTCATCGCCATCCGCCTCGCGATGGCTGAGCGACCACGAGACATCGCCACCAAGGATGCTTCTGCCCTCGCGCTGCAGGCTGTCATTGAGGCCGCGCGCAATGGTGTCGACCGTAACGATGGCTGCCACACCAACCGCGAGGCACCCGACAAACACCGTCAGCCCCTGAAAGCCGCCGCGCAGATCACGCAACGCCAGCCGTGCCGCCAGGGTCAGGCTTTGCCACATCGTCAAGCCCGTCACGCCGCCGCTCCGGCGGTACGATCGGCACTGTCGCTGTCGATGCGCCCTGCCCGTAACGTGATCTTCCGGTCACAGCGATTGGCGAGGTCGCCGTCATGGGTGACGAGAACGAGGGTCGTTCCTGTTTCCATTTGCCGGCGAAACAGCAGGTCAGCGACCTGGGTGCCATTCGCCTCATCGAGATTGCCGGTGGGCTCATCAGCCACCAGCAATGTCGGCGCCCCGATCAGCGCCCGGGCAATGGCCACACGCTGCTGTTCGCCGCCCGATAGCTGGGCCGGGTAGTGGGTGAGCCGCTCGCCAAGCCCGATCAGCGCCAATTCCTCGCGCGCCCGGGCAAACGCATCCGCCCTGCCGGCAAGCTCCAGCGGCACAGCCACATTTTCAAGCGCCGTCATGGTCGCAATGAGATGAAAGGACTGGAAAACAATCCCGATCCGCGCGCCACGAAACCGCGCCAGCCTGTCTTCGCCAAGCCGGGCGATATCCTCGCCGGCAACGATCACCTTTCCTGAATCAGGCGGCTCAAGCCCGGCCAGGACCGCAAGCAGGGTTGATTTTCCTGATCCCGACGGCCCCACCACGCCAAGCGAAGTACCGCCCTCGATATCAAGGGTGATCTCTTTGAGAACATGAACGCGCGCGGCGCCCTGACCAAGCGACAGGTCGACTTTTTCAAGGCGCGCTACACTTCCGTTCACCATCGACCTCACCTATCTTGGACCAGGCATCCCCATATGTGGATGAAATTGCGCAATGCCAATCCCTGTCGTTATACTGTTTTGTTGTAACACTGGATTGAGCGGGGCGGCGATGATGATCAGGGGACGTTCAAGACCATCATGAGGAGGATTGCCGCGTATCTTGCCCTCACGATCAGCCTTGCAGGCATTCTGGCAGCGCCAGTCGCATCGGCGGAGCGGACGCTCAGGCTGGTCGCGGTGGGCGACAGCCTGACAGCTGGCTACGGCCTGCCGGCGAAGGACAGTTTCCCTGCCCAGCTGGAAGCCTTGCTGCGCCAGCGTGGGCTCGACGTGCAGCTCATCAATGCCGGCGTGTCAGGCGATACAACGTCTGGAGGCCTGGCGCGCTTTGACTGGTCGGTCCCTGAGGGCACAGACGGGGTTATTCTTGAACTGGGAGCCAATGACGCCCTGCGCGGTCTTGACCCGGTAGCAGCCGAAAAAGCCCTTGATGTCATGCTTTCGCGTCTCCAGGAGCGCCGCATACCGGTCCTGCTCGCCGGCATGTACGCGCCGCGCAATCTGGGGCCGGAATATGTAACGGCATTCGATGCCATCTACCCGCGCCTGGCTGAAAAATACGGGACTGTTTTCTACCCCTTTTTTCTCGAAGGCATGATGGGTGTCCCCGCTCTGGACCTGGGTGACGGGCTTCATCCCAATGCCGAAGGGGTCAACGTGATCGCCCGTGGCATTCTGCCGAAGGTGGAAGAGTTGATCACCCGTATCCGCCAACGCTAGTCGTGCCTGCGGCAATTGCCCCATTGCCCGGCGCTAGCCCGCAGCGCTAGAAGCATTGTCATGAATGATCTCGCCGCCCCCTCCGGCCTCGCCGCCCTTGCCAATCCCAGCAAGTTTCTGGCACTTGCCGCGCGGCTGTTGCCCTGGCTGAGCGCAGCGACAGTGATCCTGCTGGTGAGCGGCCTCTACGCCGCTTTCTTCATCGCTCCGCCGGATTACCAGCAGGGCGAGACGGTACGCGTCATGTTCATCCACGTACCCAGCGCCTGGTTGTCTCTTGCCATCTACACGATGATGGCGATCGCCGCCCTCGGCACGCTGGTGTGGCGCCACCCGCTCGCTGATGTCACCATCAAGGCCGCCGCGCCGCTGGGAGCGGTTTTTGCACTCATCTGTCTGGTTACCGGCTCGCTGTGGGGCCGGCCGATGTGGGGCACGTGGTGGGTGTGGGATGCCCGCCTCACCTCCATGTTCGTGCTCTTTCTGATGTATGCGGGCATCATCGCTCTGGCGCAGGCGATCGAGGAACCGACCCGCGCCGGCAAAGCGGTGGCTATTCTGGTGCTGGTGGGGTTCGTCAACATTCCCATCGTCAAATTCTCGGTCGATTGGTGGAACACACTGCATCAGGGTGCCTCCGTGTTCCGCGCCGGCGGGCCGACGCTTGACCCGTCCATACTCTGGCCATTGCTCCTCATGGCGCTTGCCTTGTCATGCCTGTTTGCCGTCATGCAGCTTTTGGCCATGAAGGCCGAAATTGCCCGCCGCCGCGCCCGCACCCTTGCCATTCTGGCCGCCAGCCGGCCCGCCTCGCGCGCCACGATAGGCCGGTGATGATCGTGCTCGGGCCCCATGGCAGCTTCATCATCGCGGCCTATGCCTTCGCCGTGCTGGCGTTGATCGGACTTTTCGTCTGGATCCTCCTCGATTTGCGCCGCCAAACGCGGCTTGTCGTCAGGCTGGAGGCGGCCCGCACCATGCACACCGATGATTCGGCATCGCCCACCCCATGATCTCCTCACCCGGCCAACCGGTTGCACCTGAGCCCGCACGCGCGCGGCGCCTGCTGCTGATTTTGCCCCTGGCTGCCTTCTGTGCGTTGGCCTTGCTGTTTTTCCTCAAGATCACCGATAGCGGTAATCCCGCAACCCTGCCCTCGGCGCTGCGCGGCAGGCCCGTTCCCGACTTCGCGCTGCCATCCTTGGCGGGAAGCGAGCATCCCGGACTGAGCACTGCCGATGTCAAGGCGGGGCGCGTCAGCCTCGTCAATGTCTGGGCCTCGTGGTGCATCCCCTGTCGCGACGAGCATCCGATGCTGATGGCTCTCGCACAGAGCCCGGATTTCGACCTTTACGGCATCAACAACAAGGACAATGCCGAAACCGCTCGCCGCTTTCTCGGCCAGCTCGGCAATCCCTTCAAACGCATCGGCAGCGACAGCAATGGTCGCGTCTCCATCGACTGGGGGGTTTACGGCGTGCCCGAAACCTTTGTCGTCGACGGCACGGGTACCATCACGCTGCGCCATGTCGGGCCGCTGAGCCCGGATATCATCGACAAGGTCATTTTGCCGGCGATTGCGGCGGCCGCACAGCGATAGGCCCCGCAATTCTGGGGATTGTTTGCGGCATCGAACGCCGGCGCGGCTGAGATTCGAACCCTTATTTTTTCGACAGCAGCGGATTTGACACAAATCCGCATTCCCATCTCGTCTTGTGCCATCGCTACAGATTACTTTAAGGTCTTGATTATTAACGCAATGAGCGGAGAGCGGCGTGAACCCCCTGATTGTACCTGTGATCTTGTGCGGTGGTTCCGGCTCTCGCCTGTGGCCGGCCTCCCGCGAGGCTTACCCGAAGCAGCTTTTGTCGTTCGGGAATACAGGGTCGCTTTTCCAGCAGACCATCGCCCGGGTCACCGGGCCGGAATTTGCCCCGCCCGTCATCATTTCAAACAATGATTATCGGTTTCTGGTTGCCGAACAGATGCAGTCCGTTTCCTGCAAGGGGGATCTGATCCTCGAGCCGGCGCGCCGTGACAGCTGCGCCGCGATCGCCGCAGCAGCGATCTATGTCATGGCGCGTGATGCGGACGCTGTCCTTCTGGTTTTGGCAGCCGACCATGCGATTGCCGACACGGCCCATTTCGTTGATCACGTCTTGCGCGGCAGGATGGCGGCTGAGAGCGGACATCTTGTGACATTTGGGGTCACGCCGACCTCGCCATCCACCAGTTACGGCTATATCCGGCCAGGCCCCGCTTTGCCCGATATGGCGGGTATCAACAGGATAGACGCCTTTGTGGAGAAGCCGGATCGGGCAAAGGCACAACATTATATCGAAGCCGGATATCTGTGGAATACGGGCAATTTTCTGTTCACGGCCCAAGCTTTCCTGCGGGAATTGAAAGCCTATCAGCCCGTCATCTTCGAAACCGTCAGCAGGTCTGTACAATCAGCCACACGTGATCTCGATTTTATTCGGCTCGATAGCGCGTCTTTCATGGAAGCGCCGTCGATCTCCGTCGACTATGCCATTATGCAGGAAACAAAATCGGCAGCCGTCATTCAATCGGATTTCAACTGGTCTGATGTTGGCTCCTGGGACATGATATGGCAATTGTCTGAAAAAGATGAATATAATAATTCGATAGAAGGAAATGTCGTTTTACATAACACAAATAATTCATATGTACGATCGCAAAACATACTCACGACTGTAGTGGGGCTTAATGATGTTATTGTAATCACGACAAGAGACGCTGTTTTAGTAACATCACAGGGAAAATCCGAAGAGCTAAAAGGCCTGGTAGCGAAACTTGTAAAAAACAATCACTCTGAAGCACGCGATCATGTGCGCGTTTATCGCCCCTGGGGTGATTATGAACAGATTGATAAAGGAGCGCGCTATCAGGTCAAACGTATAACTGTAAAACCAAACGGTAAACTTTCATTACAGAGTCATAAACATCGATCTGAACATTGGGTTGTTGTTTCAGGATCGGCGCACATAAGTGTAGATGGAGTTGATAAAAAATTAGAAGAAAATGAATCGATCTATATTCCCTTGGGTTCAATACATAGGCTATATAATCCAGGTCCTGATAAACTTGAATTGATCGAAGTACAATCCGGAGATTATTTAGGTGAAGATGATATCATACGATATGAAGACATTTATAATCGAGTATAAATAACATTTATTTTCATGTGACATTTTTCTGATTTTAATCGTCTGTGACGTCTCATTCAGAACAAGGCCGGCGTGGGCGGGATGTGTTGACGAAGGCTGCAAGCCCCTGCGGCGGCCATCCCGTATGTGCGGTCGAACACCAGGATAAAGTCAGAATAAATAATTGATATCGTTAAAGTTTTCTCAACGCCACCCGATCAATCGAATGATCGGCGCCCTTGGTAAGGATGAGATCGGCGCGCTGGCGTGTCGGCAGGATGTTTTCCAGCAGGTTTGGCAGGTTGATGCGGCCCCACAGGCGGTTTGCCGCTTTCAGCGCCTCGCCCTCCGACATTTCGGCGTAACGGTGAAAATACGAGCGCGGATCACGAAAGGCCGTTTCACGCAGGCGCATGAAGCGCTCCACATACCAGTCGTGGATTTGCTCTTCATCGGCATCGACATAGATGGTGAAATCAAAGAAATCAGAGACGAAAGGCATCGTGCGCCCGCCATGAGCAGGGCGGGAATATTGCAGCACGTTGAGACCTTCGACGATGAGGATATCAGGGCGGTCGATCTCGCTCGTTTCCTCGGCAACGATGTCATAGAGGAGATGTGAATAGACCGGTGCCTTGACGTGGCGCTTGCCCGCCTTGATGTCGGAGAGGAAACGCAGGAGACGCTTGGTATCGTAGCTTTCGGGAAATCCCTTGCGCTCAAGACTGCTTTCAGCCCGCAGGACGTCGTTGGGGAACAGGAATCCATCCGTCGTCAGCAGATCGACCTTGGGCGTCGTTGGCCAGCGCGCCAGCAGCGCCTGCAACAGGCGCGACGTGGTCGACTTGCCAACCGCCACCGATCCGGCAAGGCCGATGAGATAGGGCACCTTGCCCTCATTGCCCTGATCGCCGAGAAAGCGGGCGGTTGCCGAGAATAATTGCTGGGTTGCGGCGACATAGAGCCACAGCAGGCGCGACAGCGGCAGATAAATCCGCTCCACCTCCTCGATCGAAATCTGGTCATTGACCGAGCGAAGCTTCTCCACCTCGGCCGCGCTCAGCGTCATCGGCGTATCAGCGCGCAATTGCGACCATTCCGCCGACGAGAATATGCGGTAGGGTGATAAATCATCGCCGGTGATCTGATCCATACGCTCTCCAGACGCCTCTGAACCTGGCGCAGTGCCCGCTTCAAGGTTGCTTGCGCGCCGCCTTTTCTTCAAGCCCGGATTGCACCATACGCCCTTCGATGAGGGCGCTGACTTCTGCCAATGTAATACCCTTGACCTGCATCATCACCAGCAGATGGTAGAGGAGATCGGCGATCTCGCCAACCAGCTCTGGTCGCTCCTCGGCAAGGGCGGCAATCACCACTTCGACCGCTTCTTCACCAAGTTTCTTGCAGATCTTGGGCAGGCCCTTGTCGATGAGCCGGCGCGTATAGGACTGCGCCCCGCCATCGCGCGCGCGCTCGGCAATGATCGCCGCCAGCCGGTCGAGACCATGCGCGGACATATCGCTTTGTGTGTTGACTACCAATTGCGTCATCGGCGACCCTCCATGAGGTGGCGCGACTCATCTAGACCACTGACGATGAATTCAACGCTCATGGTCGATTTTGTCAATGCGCACCGGCACACCATGCACGGCCAGATAGGCTTTCACCTGTCCTATGGTGAACGTGCCGAAGTGAAAAACCGATGCCGCCAGAACGGCCTGTGCATGGCCTTGCGTAAGCCCGAGAAGAAAATGGTCAAGCGCCCCGACACCACCCGACGCGACAACGGGGACGCTCACCGCATCGGCCACCTGTCGGGTAAGCTCAAGGTCAAACCCGCGGCCGGTACCATCGCGGTCCATCGACGTCAGGAGAATTTCACCGGCACCGAGCCTCGCGACCTCCCGGGCGAACGCCACCGCATCGCGCCCGGTGGCACGACGCCCGCCATGAGTGAAAATCTCATAGCGCGGTGCCGCATTGGCCGCCTGAACCGCGCGCGCATCGATGGCGACAACAATCGCCTGCGCACCGAATTTGTCTGCCGCCCGCCCGACAAGTGATGGATCGCGCACGGCGGCTGAGTTGATCGACACCTTGTCAGCCCCAGCCAGCATCAGATCGCGGATGTCGGAAAGCTCGCGTACCCCCCCGCCAACCGTCACCGGCATGAAACAGGCCTGGGCCGTTCGCTCGATCACATCAAGCAGCGCGCCGCGCCCCTCCTGGCTGGCCGTAATGTCAAGAAAGCACAGCTCATCCGCCCCCGCCGCATCATAGGCCCGGGCCGCTTCAACCGGGTCCCCGGCATCCACCAGATTGACGAAGTTGACGCCCTTGACGACGCGGCCATCCTTCACGTCGAGACAGGGGATAATGCGCTTCTTCAGCATCACGCAGCGCCTTTGCCAAGCCGCGCCAGGGCCTGGCGCGCCGCCAGCCGGCCATCATAGAGCGCCCGCCCGGCAATCGCCCCGGCAAGGCAGGCGTTTTCAGGCGCGCACAGCGCCTCGATGTCAGCCATGCCCGCAAGCCCGCCGGAAGCGATCACCGGGACCCTTGTTGTCGCCGCCAGCGCCCGTGTTGCCGCCAGATTGAGGCCCGTCAGCAGCCCGTCTCGGCCGATATCCGTGAAAATGATGGCACTCACCCCAACATCCGCGAAGCGCTGCGCCAGCTCCGTCGCGCTCAAGGCCGTTGTTTCCGCCCAGCCGGCGACCGCGACCATACCCTCCCTGGCATCGATGCCAACGACGATGCGCCCGGGATAAAGCTCGCAGGCCTTGATGACGAGCGCGGGGTCGCGGGCAGCCGCCGTGCCAAGAATGACACGGGTGACACCAGCCGACAGCCAGCCGGCGATGGCATCAAGATCACGGATGCCGCCGCCAAGCTGCACGTTGAGGCTGGTTGCCTTGATGATGGCATCAACAGCGGCGCGATTGACCGAGCGACCGGCGAAGGCGCCATCAAGATCAACCACATGGATCCATGAAAACCCGTCAGCAGCAAAGCTCGCCGCCTGCGCGGCCGGCGCGGTATTGAAGATAGTGGCACTCGCCATCTCGCCTTCTCTGAGACGTACACAATGGCCGCCTTTGAGATCGATAGCCGGAAAAAGGATCATGGGGCCCACTTGAGGAAATTTGCGAGGAGAGAAAGCCCCAGAACCTGACTTTTCTCGGGATGAAACTGGGTGCCAACCATGTTGTCACGCGCGATGATGGCGGTGATCGGCCCGCCATAATCAGCACTTGCCACGATGTCTTGCACCGCGCTGGGCAGAACGTGATAGCCATGGAGAAAATAAGCGTGATGCCCGTCCTCACCCAGTTTCAACCCGTCGAGCAGGGGGTGGGGGCGGTGCTGGCTCAGGGTGTTCCAGCCCATATGCGGAACCTTCAAGGTTGGATCGCCAGGCTTGATCGCCTCGCACGTGCCTCCGATCCAGCCAAGTCCCGGCGTCAGCCGCGCTTCCAACCCCACATCGACCAGAAGCTGCATGCCCACGCAGATGCCGAGAAACGGTCGCCCGCGCGCACGCACGCTTTCCTCAAGCGCCTGATCAAGGCCTGGAATCGCCAGCAGGTTTTCCCGGCAATCGGCGAACGCGCCATCACCTGGCAGGACAATGCGCTCAGCCTTCATGACGTCGTCAGGATCGCTGGTGACGCGAATGTCCAGCGATTGGCCAAGCGACCGGGCAGCCACCGCGAGCGCTTTTTCCGCCGAGCGCAGATTGCCGGCTCCATAATCGATGAGGGCGATACGCAAGGCTCAGCCTGTCATGCCGGCTTGGCTTGGCGGCGACAGCGTGAAATAGCGCTGCTCCGCTTCAATCCGGCTGTTGCCAACAACGCTGGCCACATGGAGAAAGCCGCGCCGGCGCAACGTGTCCTGGCGCAATGCGGCTGCCTCGAAGCCGAAGTAAAGACCAATGAGGAGCGAGGTTGCGAGCGCGATATTGCTGTCAACACCCAGAAAATATTCACCCGCTGCAAGGCAAGCGACCACCAGGACATAAACCACAAGCGGGCGCCAGACGCGGTAGACGACGAGCCAGACGAGCGGGGCAATAAATGCAAGGAACGAAAAACCTTCGCGGACAAAAACGAATTTTTCCGCCGACGGTGCAATCCCCAGAGGCGCATGCACAGTATAGATGCCCGGCCTCATGCGCCGATCCTGCCCTTGGTCGTCGGCAGGGTGTCGCCCAGCCGCGGATCACGCGCCACTGCGATCCGCAACGCGCGTGCTACCGATTTGAACGTCACCTCGGCAATATGGTGGGCATTGCTGCCGCGCACATTGTCGATGTGCAATGTGATCGCCGCATTCATGGCGAACGCCTGGAAGAATTCACGCACCAGCTCGCAGTCAAAACTGCCGATCTTGGCCGCCGGGAAGCTGACGTTGAAGACCAGAAACGGCCGGCCCGACACGTCGATGGCCGTGCGCGTGAGAGCTTCATCCATCGGCACCGAGGCTTCACCATAGCGCGTCAACCCGCGCATATCGCCCAGCGCCTGGCGCACCGCCTGCCCAAGCGCGATGCCGACATCCTCGACCGTATGGTGATCATCGATATGAAGATCACCCTTGGCGGTGATTTTGAGATCAAACCCGCCATGGCGCGCCAGCTGGTGAAGCATGTGGTCGAAAAAGCCGACCCCTGTCACCACTTCACACGCGCCCGCCCCATCGAGGTTCACCTCGACGCGGATATCGGTTTCTTTGGTCGTGCGGGTAATCGTTGCCTGCCGCATGGGTCTCACTCTGGACGTCTTTGTGTCCCTTTATCAGGCGCAGGCGTGCGAGGCTATACCGCCATCCCGCCATATCGTCTGGCAGCGCCGGTCGAACTCGGGTAAGGGAAACACCCTCCCCGGTTCTCAAACGGCGACGGACAACACATGACCCTTTCCAGGGCGGCGGTCGAACAGGCGCTGTCACAGATCCAAGATCCCGCCGGCCACGCGCTGACCAGCAATGAGCGCATCGAATCGCTGGTGATTGACGGCGCCACCATCCGCCTCACCTTGCGCATTGCGGCAGCCGAAGCAAAAGCCTTCGCCGACGTGCAGAAGGCTGCCGAAGCAGCTCTGCTCGCATTGCCGGGGATTACGCGGGCGCTGGTCATTTTGACGGCAGAAAAAACGGCATCAGCGCCGCGCGCGCAAGGGTCAGCGCGCGACATTCCTGGCGTTCGCCATATGGTGGCGGTGGCGTCCGGCAAAGGCGGCGTTGGCAAATCGACGCTTGCCGCCAACCTCGCGCTTGCGCTGCGCCGCAAGGGCCTGGCGGTTGGCCTCGTCGATGCCGATATCTATGGTCCCTCGGTGCCGCGCCTCATGGGGGTGAGCCGGAAGCCGGAATTCATCGACGGCAAAATGCTGAAGCCGATCGAGGCGCACGGGCTTAAAGTGATGTCGATCGGTTTCATGGTGGAAGAGGAAAGCCCGCTCATCTGGCGCGGCCCGATGATCGATTCAGCCCTCACCCAGATGATGCGCGAGGTCGCCTGGGGCGACCTTGACGTTCTGATCGTCGACATGCCGCCGGGAACGGGCGACGCGCAACTCACCATGGCGCAGAAAATGCCGCTCGATGGCGCCATTATCGTCTCAACACCCCAGGACCTTGCCCTGATCGACGCGAGGAAGGGGTTGACGCTGTTTGCCAAGGCTGACGTCAAGGTTTTCGGCCTGGTTGAAAACATGTCGACCTTCATCTGCCCCGCCTGTGGCTCTCGCTGCGATATTTTCGGTCATGGCGGGGCGCAGCGGGAAGCGGAAAAGCTCGGTCTCGATTTCCTCGGCGAGATACCGTTGCACATGGCAATCCGTGTTGCTGCCGATGCCGGGGCGCCCAGCGTGGTTGCCGATCCCGATGGACCGCACGCGGCGGCCTATGGTGCCATCGCCGCGCGTCTGTGGGCAAAGCTCGCTGCGCGCATATGATCCTCGAGCGCCCAAAATTGGCCACCCCCTTGTTCCATCCCGGCTCACGGTTTATCGCCTCGTTGACCTGTCGGCCCGCCAGGGAGGCCCTGTAATGCCCGGCCGTTTCGCGCTCATCGATCTTGCTCCCTGGACTGATCGGGCCGGCCGGCTGTCATGGCTGAAGCTTGCCTGCTTTATTGGTGCGCTGCTGCCCGCTTGCTGGCTCGCTTACGCCTACGCAACCGATAATCTCGGGACCAAGCCGCTGACCGCGCTCAACCACGAGACCGGCCTGTGGGCGACGCGGTTTCTGGCGGTGACGCTGGCAATCACGCCGTTTCGCCGGATTTTTGCCTGGCCTCGGCTTATTGTGCTGCGCCGGCAATTGGGCTTGACCGTGCTCGCCTATTCGCTGATCCACGTTGTGATCTATGTGATCGACCAGAGCCTCGATCTTGTCTTTGTCCTGAGCGAAATCGTCCATCGCTTCTATCTCGGCCTCGGTACCATCGCGCTTGTCATCTTCCTCGTTCAAGGCGCAACCTCGAATGATGGAGCACTGAAGCGTCTTGGCTCCGTGCGCTGGAACGAAATTCATCGCCTGATCTATCCGGCGATCCTCATCGTTCTTCTGCATTTCCTGCTGCAGTCAAAGCTCGATGTCAGCGAAGCCTGCCTCATGCTGGGTCTGTTTGCCGCGCTCATGCTCTACCGCCTTGCGCATGATATCGGCCTGCCGCTGAAATTCCCGACGCTCCTTGGTGTAGCTGTTCTATCCGGCGTCCTGACCATGCTGGCCGAGGCCGGCTGGTACGCCAGCGGTGGACGTATTTCCTTCTGGCTGGTCCTCGAATCAAACCTCGATCCGCTGTCAACCTTCCGCCCCGGCTGGTGGACCTTCGCCAGCGCTGCCCTGGTGGCGGTGCTGGCGTTTGCCCGCGCCTGTTTTGCCGAGCCGGAGCGACCGGCACGACGCCATGCACCACATCGCGCTTGAAAGCGTCGATTCGACCAATGCCGAGGCCCAGCGCCTGATCGCCGCCGGCGCCGTCCGCGGCTGGACGATGATCACGGCGCACCTGCAGCACGCCGGCCGCGGCCGCCAGGCGCGATCATGGACGTCCCCGCCCGGCAACCTCTATGTGAGCTTTATTGTGCCCAAGGATCAGCGGGGCGAATGGCGCCGCCCCTGGCTGTCAGGCTTTGCGGTGGCCCTGGCACTTGCCACCACCGTGGAAGACCATATCGACGACGGCGCGGATGTGCGCATCAAATGGCCGAATGATGTGCTGATCGCCAACGCCAAGGCCGGCGGCATCCTCATCGAGGCGGGCGCCGCTGCGCCCTTTCTCGTCATCGGCATCGGGGTCAATCTCGCCTCGCACCCGCCCGATACACTTTATCCCGCGACGCATGTGGGTGCCCATCGCACCGGCCTCCTCGCGCCTTCGGCGTTTGCAAGCCGGCTGGCAGCCCATCTGCAGCAGATGATTGAACGCTGGCTAGCCGACGGTTTTACCCCCATCCGCGCTGAGTATCTGAAAAAGAGTCATCGCCCCGGTGATCCTCTCACCATCGGCGCCAGCAGTGCAGCGCCGCGCCACGGCAATTTCATCGGGATCGACGAGGAGGGATGCCTGTGCCTTGAATGTGATGGCGCATTCGTTCGCTTTGCCGCCGGTGACGTCTTCCCCACGCTCACGCCATCGCCGTGAGGGCGGAAAGGCGCGCCGGCAGGGTGGCGATCCGCTCGGCATCGGCATTGGCAAACGCAAAGCGCAGATAGCCATGATCGCGCGGCTCGAAATAAGTGCCGGGAAGGGCCAGAACGCCCTGTTGCAGCGCCATGCGCCGCGCCACCTCTTCGCTCGACAGATGAGGAAAACCGTGACGGACATAGGCAAAATAAGCGCCGATTGACCCTATTTTCCAGTCTTTCAGCAGCGCAAACGCATCATGGAACGCAATGGCGCGGCGCAGAATATCATCGCGGTTGCGCAAGCGGTGGCTGGTGAGCGCACCGATTGCCCAGGCGCAGGCGATCTGACCGGGGCGCGGCGGACAGATCTGGAGCGTATCCAACACTTTGCCCAGATCGCTGCGCCAATGCTCGGGCACCACCATGGCGCCAAGGCGATGCCCGGGAATGCCATATGCCTTGGAGAAGGAATAAAGCTGGACGACATGGGTCCGCTTCCCGGCGTCGCGCGCAAGCAGGCGATGCGGCGGCAGCGCCTCGTCGGCCAGAAAATCGCGATAGGTCTCATCAATGACCAGCGTCAGTCCGCGCCGCTCGCACAGATCAGCGAACGCCTCGATGATCGCCGGGGGGTAGACGGCCCCTGTCGGATTATTGGGCGTGACCAGAATAATCGCCCGCGTCGAGCGGTCGATGAGTTTTTCAGCCTCGCCCGCATCCGGGACGAAACCTTGCTCCGGCGGACAGGCAAGAACGCGCGCCTCGATGCCCAGCATTCCCAGCGCCATCGCGTGATTGAAATAGCATGGCGTGGGCAGGATGAGATTGTCACCGGCCCTGGCAAGCGTCATCGCCGCCATGACAAAGGCAAGATTGCAGCCAGCCGTGATCACCACGTCCTCTGGCGTGAGCTGGCTGGTGTAAAGGCCGTTGACGTGATCAGCGTAAGCCTCGCGCAGGATCATGTCGCCGGCGATCGGTCCGTAGGCGGCCGTGGTACTATCGCCAGCAGCCTTTGCCAGCCGATCACGCAATGCAGGTGGCGGCGGATCGGCCGGCACCGCCTGCGACAGATCAAGCGGCTCCCCGGCGCGCCCATCATAGGCCGCAAGCCATGATTTGGCTTCAGGTATCGGCGGGCTGGCGACAGCCGCAAGCCAGGGATTGAGAGGTGTCAAACTCATCGATTAGCGCAATCACAGAGGTTTATGGGCAAATCCGCAGGCAGATGTCACATGTGTCCGCCGGCTCTGCCCGCCCGGCTGCCGATGGCCCGAGCGCCTAGCGCTTCTTGCCAAGCCGGCGTGCATTGCCACGCAGCGTCCGCCCGCTGGGCTCCATGGCGGCGCGCGCCGCGCGCTCGGCCCCCCGCAGGGCAGGCTGGAGCGAGGAGCGCCCGCTCATCATCGCCGCGCCCATATCCATCGACGTTTGCACCATTTCCTTCTGGATTGCTGCCACGCCCTCGGCGAAGGCGTCCACTTTCTCGCTCACCATACGCTCGCTTTCCGAGCGGCCCTTGGGCACGAAGCCAAGCGCCTCCCACCACAGCAACGGCAAACGTTGTGCCACGACATAGGGAACCAGGAAATAATCGGACAATGTCATTGAAGCCTCTATCCTGGTGCGGCACCGGAAGCATCCGGTGGCCTTCCACCTGATCGCGACCTTAGCGCATTTTCAAGAAAATCCCATGCGTCCTGATACCAGCTGCCACTGATGTAATGTCCGCCGTCATGAAAACAGGCCTTGAGGCGATGACCGCTGCCACAGGCCGTATCTGTGCGGCAATTGACACCCTCTGGCCCGCCTGACAGCCGCACGCGCTCGTCTCTCCCCGCCGCAATCGTGCAGCCATTGATGCGCCGCAGCGTATCGAGGCTGGAATAGGCATTTCCCTGATGAAGCCCCGGGCGGATAAAGCGCCCCTTCACCGGCACCGTATCATCGGCAAGGCCGTGAATATGCATGAGATGAACCGGTCCGTTCCGGCAGGCTTTCGGTTCCGGCACCCAGAAGGCGCCGGAGACGGCTGCAAAAGCGGTAAACCGACTTGGTCCCTCGCAGGCCATGTACCATACCATCGATCCCCCCAGCGAAAAGCCGGAGGCCAGAACCCGCATCGTATCAATGGGAAAGCGCTTTTCGACATCGTCAAGTACTGCGCTGATATAGGCAAATTCATTGCGTTGGCGCGGCTCACCGAAGGCCGGCAGGTTCCACACCAGGCCGCGCGCCTCGGCCGCGACCACCAGAATGCCCAGCCGGTCGAAGACCGCGAGTGCGTCCTTGTCGTGCATCATGTCATCCGCCGTCATCTGGTAGCCGGGGAAGTGGACGATCATCGGCAGGCGCGATGTCCCGTCCCAGCCAGCCGGCGGGCGCACCAGATAGCGCCCGTCCTTGACGCGGCAGGGCGAAGACGAGCCACAGGCAAGGCCTGCCGTGGACAAGCCGGCAACCAGGGCAAAGATCAGCAGAGCAAGGCGAAGCATGGAACTGTCCTTGGCTGTTTGGACTGGTGCTAGCCGCTGACGGCGCCAGGGAGAAGAAGAAAACAATCACGATCTCTCGATTGCTCGCACCTCTCATTGTCGCCTAAACTGCCATGGCTATGGCGCCACAGCGAATGGATTGTCTCATGAATGAGGTGCCAAACCTCCTCAGCCCGGCGGAAATCGAGCGTTACGCCCGCCATATCGTCTTGCGTGAAGTGGGTGGGCCTGGCCAGCAGCGCTTGAAAAAAGCCCGCGTCCTGGTCGTTGGCGCCGGCGGCATCGGCGCGCCCGTGCTCCTTTATCTGGCAGCTGCCGGAATCGGCCATCTCACCATTATTGATGATGATAGCGTGTCGTTGTCCAATCTGCAGCGCCAGATCATCCATGCGACCGAAGATGTCGGCCGCCGTAAAACCGACAGCGCCCGTGCCGCTTTGGCCCGCATCAATCCGTATGTGGACGTCGAGACGAAACCCGTGCGGCTGGACGCGGCAAACGCCCCCGCGCTGGTCGCCGGCCATGATATCATTGTCGATGGCTCGGATAATTTTGCCACGCGCTATGCCCTGGCTGACGCCTGTGCCAGGAACCACGCGATCCTCGTCAGTGCCGCCGTCGGCCGGTTCGAGGGATCGCTGACGACGCTGAAACCCTTCGCCCGACGTGATGACGGTCGCTTCTTTCCCGGCTATCGCGATATTTTTCCTCTGCCGCCCCCCGACGGCACCGTGCCGAGCTGCGCCGAGGCGGGTCTACTGGGCACGCTGACAGGCGTTGTCGGCACCATGGCCGCGATGGAAGTGCTGAAGGAAATCCTGCTGATCGGCGAGGGGTTGGCCGGGCGCCTGCTTCTGATCGACCTGATGGGAATGCGGATCGAGGAAATCGCTTACGGCTAAACCTCCCCTGACACCTGCTACGGTGAGGGAGGGGTACCGCTGAGCGCCCATGTCGCCACGGCGCGGGTGAAGAACACGATTTTGATGATCTCGCCGTCCTCGACGACGGTGTAGCACGTGTCTTTTTTCTCACCCGTCCAGCGCGAGCAATAGGCGTCCCCGGCAAATTTCCATTTGCCGGTCACCTTGTCGCCCTTGGCGTCCGTCCGCTCGATCACACCGTCCTTGTTGAAGACCAGGGTGAACAAGGCTGTTGAGCCACGCCCGCGCGATATAATCGGCACGCCGTTGAAAAACCGCGTTTTCAGCTCGGCTTGCGGCAAACGGCGGGGGAAATTACCCGCTGCCGGCGGCACCTGTTCGCCCGCCGTCGGCACCTCGCCATTCAACGAGGCCTGTGTCTGGTCCCGGGTGGCCTTCGCTTTCCTGTTGGCGCCATCGGAGCGTTTCGGTGCTGCCCGGGCTGATGGTGTCTCAAGGGCGGATTGCGGCACGTCGCCGGGCGTCAGACGCAGCTGTGCTCCAGCAGGTGACAGCCAAAGCCCTGCCAGCAGCACGATAACCGCACCCGCCGCCAAACGATGACCCGCTATTCCCGACCGCATTCTGCCTGATCCCGCCTGGGCTGATGGCGCACGCACATGCCTGTCAATAAGCCGCACGGCCCATATTTCCGCCTGCAGCTGGTACTGCCAGCAGGCGGCGCGCACCGCAATCTCTCGCACACAGCCTTGAGATTTTCCTTAACGGGCGTGCTTTTTCGGCCTCACAACATGCTGGGCAGAACGCGGTCAGGGGGGCGGTGGCCATCCATCCACGTTTTGATGTTGACGATGACCTTCTCCCCCATTTCGATGCGCCCCTCAAGCGTCGCTGATCCCATATGCGGCAACAGCGCCACTTTGCCGGTGCGCGCCAGCCGCAACAGTTTGGGATTGACCGCAGGCTCGTGTTCGAAAACGTCGAGGCCGGCGCCAGCGATCTCGCCTGCTTCAAGCATCCGCACCAGCGCATTCTCGTCGATGATCTCGCCGCGCGCCGTATTGACGATGTAGGCGTCCTTGCGCAGCAATTTGAGGCGGCGCGCCGACAGAAGATGGAACGTTCCGGGCGTGTGCGGACAGTTGACGGATATGATATCCATGCGCGCCAGCATCTGATCGAGGCTATCCCAATAGGTCGCCTCCAGCTCTTCCTCAAGCGCCGCTGCCACACGCCGGCGGTTATGGTAGTGGATCGACATGCCGAACGCCTTGGCCCGGCGGGCGACGGCCTGGCCGATGCGACCCATGCCCAGAATGCCGAGCCGCTTGCCCCAGATGCGGTGACCCAGCATCCAGGTTGGCGACCAGCCGGTCCACTCCCCCTGGTCGAGCACGCCAAGACCCTCGGCCACGCGGCGCGGCACGGCAAGAACGAGCGCCATCGTCATATCGGCGGTGTCCTCCGTCAGCACGCCAGGCGTGTTGGTGACAGTGATACCGCGCTTCATGGCCGTGTCGACGTCAATATTGTCGACACCATTGCCGAAATTCGCGATGAGCTTCAGCGAATCGCCTGCCTGAGCCAGGAAACTCGCATCGATGCGATCGGTGACGGTCGGCACCAGCACTTCGGCCGTGCGCGCAGCTTCCAGCAGTTTTCCCGGCGTCATCGCCGTTTCGCTGTCGGCAAGGCGCGTGTCGAACAATTCGCGCATGCGCGTCTCGACCACGTCAGGCAGCCTGCGGGTCACCACCACCAGAGGCTTTTTTCTGTTTGGCATCGTTCCCTCTTCTGTTCCGCTCATCGTCAGCGGATTTATAGCCTATTAACCGAGCTTGCCGCATTGTGCCGCATTCCACCACCCTTGCGAATGGCGCTTGTTCCTATCAGAAGGTCGCTTGGTGGCAAAGCTTGGTGGCACCGCCTTTGAATAGACCCGGATCAGCGGAAAGCAATGCCGTTTAAAACATCGATTTTCATCCCTCGTTTGCGCTCGATCCTGCTCGCGATCCTGGTGGTGATCGCGGGGGTCGTGACCGTGCCGGCTCTTGCCCAGCAATCGGTTGGCGCGTCATCGAAATTGCCGGTGCCACGATTTGTGTCGTTGCGCACCGACAAGGTCGAAGTCCAGCGCGGACCGAGCAAGGAACATCCCTTGGTCTGGACATTCACGCGCGCCGGCCTGCCGGTTGAAATCACTGCGGAATTCGACAATTGGCGACGTATCCGTGATGCTGATGGATCGGAAGGCTGGGTTTCGCAAGGGCGGCTGTCGAAACGGCGCACGGGGCTGGTGGCGCCGTGGGAAAAGGCGAAGACCATCGATCTGATGACGCGCCCGGGCGCAGGCGAGGTCAAGGCGCGCGTCGAATCAGGCGTCCTCGTATCCCTCAAGACTTGTGATGGCGTCTGGTGCCGCATCACGGTCAATGACGTCGACGGATACATGAAACAGGAGACGCTGTGGGGAGTTTATCCTGGCGAAAAACTTCCGGAATGACGTCAAACGTCAGCTACGCGCACCGGTGCGCCGCCGGATTTTGCGCAAGCGCACCACCACATCGACCCGGACGATCTCCATCCCCTCCGGCGGCTCCGGCAATGCCGTGATGGCAATGCTGTCCTGGGGGACATCGAGTACGCCGCCACCTTCGATGATGAAATGATGGTGATCAGCCGTATTGGTATCAAAATAGGCCCGCGCGCCATCAACCGACAATTCGCGGAGCAATCCCGCTTCGGTAAACTGGTTCAGCGTATTGTAAACCGTTGCCAGCGATACAGGGATATGCGCATTGCGAGCCTGCGCATGAAGAATTTCAGCCGATACATGGCGGTCTCCTTGCGCAAACAGCAATCTGGCAAGCGACAGACGTTGCTGGGTTGGACGCAATCCGGCGCTGCGCAGGCGGCCCGAAATATCCTGGACGCTGGGGTCGGGGCGCCATGAACGGACGTTGCGCGATGTCTCGCAACCCGCGTGAGCCATACCGTCATTGGAGCCGTCTGCCGTCATTTCCGTCCTCATAAGGCTGGAATCTTAATTTAGTGGTGATGGGCCGCGATAGCAACCGCCTGCGACGGTGTCAGCACGCGCGCGATGAAAGCGGCGGCTGGCCGCCAGGAAATACCACGTCGTCAATCCGCTTTCAGCAGCCAACCCCTTATGTTAACACACGCAGCAACAAGCACCGCTGGAAAGGCCGCTCGATGAGCGAACGTAAGACGAGTTTTGCCTATGACGACCTCATCGCCTGCGGGCGCGGGGAATTGTTCGGCGAAGGCAATGCCCAGCTGCCCTTGCCGCCGATGTTGATGTTTGACCGTATAACCGACGTCTCCGAAACCGGTGGCGCCAATGCCAAGGGCATGATCCGCGCCGAGCTCGATATCCATCCCGATTTGTGGTTTTTTCCCTGTCATTTCAAGGGCGATCCGGTGATGCCAGGCTGCCTTGGACTGGATGCCCTGTGGCAGCTGACAGGCTTCTTTCTCGGCTGGCTCGGGGCTGCCGGACGCGGTCGCGCGCTGGGGCTGGGAGAACTCAAATTTTCCGGCCAGGTGCTTCCGACCATGACGCTTGTGGAATACGGTGTTGAGTTCAAGCGTGTCATGCGCTCGAAGCTGGTCCTCGGTATAGCCGATGGCTGGCTCAAGGCCGATGGCCAGATCATTTATCGGGCAAGCGACATGAAGGTGGGCCTGTTCCGCGACGAAGCCGCCCAGCCGGTCTGAGCGGCGGACACGCATTCGGATTTATTGCGGTAGAGAGAGGGAAGTCATGCGGCGCGTCGTCGTCACCGGGATGGGTATCGTCTCTTCCATCGGCAATTCCACCCAGGAAGTGCTGGCAAGCCTGCGCGAGGCCAAATCGGGCATCGCATTCGATGCCGAGCAGGCGAAGATGGGATTTCGCAGCCAGGTGAGCGGCCGCCCGACACTGAATGCCGAGGAAATGGTGGACCGTCGCGCCATGCGCTTTCATGGCGGCGGCACGGCGTGGAACCATGTGGCCATGGATCAGGCCATCCGTGATGCCGGGCTTGAGACAAGCGATATCAGCCATGAGCGCACCGGCATCATCATGGGCTCAGGCGGCCCCTCGACCCATGCGCTTGTTGAGGCTGTCGACACCGCGCGTGCCAAGGGGGTGAAGCGCATCGGTCCCTTCGCCGTGCCCAAGGCGATGTCATCCACCGCATCAGCGACGCTGGCGACCTGGTTCAAGATCAAGGGTGTGAATTATTCCATCTCGTCAGCCTGCGCGACCTCCAATCACTGCATCGGCAACGCGGCCGAAATGATCCAGTACGGCAAGCAGGACGTGATGTTTGCCGGCGGCTGCGAGGAGCTTGACTGGTCGCTCTCCGCGCTTTTCGATGCCATGGGCGCCATGTCGTCGAAATATAATGATCGCGCCTCGACCGCCAGCCGCGCCTACGACGTCAACCGTGACGGCTTTGTGATCGCGGGCGGCGCCGGCGTCGTCGTGCTGGAAGAGCTTGAACACGCCAGGGCGCGCGGCGCCCGCATCTATGGCGAGATCGCCGGCTATGGCACGACATCCGATGGCTATGACATGGTGGCACCTTCAGGCGAGGGCGCGGTGCGCTGCATGCGCCAGGCGCTTGCCGGTTTTGGCGGCAGGGTTGACTATATCAACCCGCACGGCACCTCGACGCCGGTGGGCGATCTGAAGGAAATCGAAGCCATCCGCGAAGTGTTTGGCTCTGGAGACAAATCGCCACCAATCTCGGCCACCAAATCGCTGACCGGCCATTCGCTGGGGGCGACCGGTGTGCAGGAGGCGATCTATTCGCTCCTCATGCTCAACAATGATTTCATCTGCGAGAGCGCCCATATCGACGAGCTTGATCCGGCGGTGGCCGACATGCCGATCGTCAGAAAGCGGATCGACAATGCCGGCCTTGGTGTCGTCATGTCGAACAGCTTCGGCTTTGGCGGCACCAATGCCACGCTGCTGTTGAAGCGGTTGGAGGCGTGAGAACGCTTCCAGGTGATGGGGTGCGATGATGTGCATGCTTTAGGAATGGGTGCTTGGCTGGAGCGATCCGGTCGATTTCGAAATTGTTCCGGTGACGGCACCTGCCGAAACCACCCGGGCTGCGGGCCGGCTGAGTGAAGGGCAGCTATCTATGACATCGCCTCTTCTGCACAATAAGCGCGGCCTGATCATGGGCGTTGCCAATAACCATTCGATCGCCTGGGGTATCGCAAAGGCCTGCGCGGCGCAGGGTGCCGAGCTTGCCTTCACCTATCAGGGCGAGGCGCTGGGAAAACGCGTTGTACCGCTCGCCGGAAGCGTCGGCTCCGATCTCGTCTTGCCCTGCGATGTCGAGAATATCGCCTCTGTTGATTCCATGTTTTCAACGCTGCGCCAACGCTGGGACAAGATCGATTTTCTCGTTCACGCCATCGCCTTTTCCGACAAGAACGAACTTAAAGGCCGCTACGCCGATACCACGCGCGATAATTTCATCCGCACCCTCGTCATCTCCTGCTTTTCATTCACCGAGATCGCCCGGCGCGCCGAGGCGATGATGGCACCGGGCGGCGCCATGCTGACGCTTACCTATGGCGGCGCCACGCGGGTATCGCCCAATTATAACGTCATGGGCGTGGCCAAGGCAGCCCTTGAGGCGTCCGTGCGCTATCTGGCAGCGGATTTCGGCCCACGCGGTATTCGCGTCAACGCGCTGTCGGCAGGGCCCGTGCGCACGCTCGCCGGCGCCGGCATAGCTGACGCCCGCTTCATGTATAATTTCCAGGGCCGCCATGCCCCGCTGCGCCGCCCCGTGACGCTGGACGAAGTCGGCGGCGCCGGGCTTTATCTCCTCTCGCCGCTTGCCGGCGGCGTCACCGGCGAAATCCACTTTGTCGATTCAGGCTACAACATCGTTTCCATGCCCCGCCCCGACGAATTGAAGGCCGGCATGGATGAAGATGCGGGATGAGCAACCACACCGCGCCTGAACGCTCCGGCGGCTCGCTGGACGCCGTCTTGCAAAGCCTGCTGGGTCTTCACCCGAAATCAATCGACCTGTCGCTGGAGCGCATTGATCGCCTGCTCGTAAAGCTCGGCTCGCCCCATGAGCGCGTGGCGCCCACCATCCATATCGCCGGCACCAACGGCAAGGGCTCGACCAGCGCCTTCTGCCGCGCCATTCTCGAAGCCGCAGGGCAGACGGTTCATGTCTATACCTCGCCCCATCTCTGCCGCTTCAACGAGCGCATCCGCCTTGCCGGCGCACTGGTGAGCGATGAGGCTCTCATCGCCGCTCTTGCCCGTTGCGAAGAGGTGAATGCAGGGGCGCCCATCACCTTCTTCGAGATTACGACGGCGGCGGCCTTTCTCCTCTTCTCGCAAACGCCCGCCGATGCGCTGATCCTCGAGGTCGGCCTTGGTGGCCGGCTTGACACCACCAACGTCATCACCTCGCCGGCCGTGAGCGTGATCACCCCCATCGGCCTTGATCATCAAGCCTATCTTGGCGACACGCTGGCGCTGATTGCCGCTGAGAAGGCCGGCATCCTCAAACGCGGCCGCCCTGCCATCATCGCCCAGCAGGAGGATGAGGCGCTTGCCGTCATCGAACGGGCAGCCGCGCGGCTTTCCGCCCCCTTGCGCATATCGGGCCAGCAGTGGACCTCGGCGGAGGAGAGCGGGCGCCTCGTGCTCCATCACGAAGATGGCCTTCTCGACCTGCCGGCGCCGCGCCTTGTCGGTCGCCATCAGTTCGAGAACGCTGGCGCCGCCCTGATGGCGGTGCGGGCATTCATGCCCACTATCGCACACACGGCGCTCGAACAAGGATTGGCCGGTGTCGACTGGCCGGCGCGCCTGCAACGCCTGAGCGCCGGACCCTTGCTGGCGCATCTGCCGGAGGGGGCGGAGCTGTGGCTTGATGGCGGTCACAATCCCCATGCCGGGCGGGCGCTGGCAACCGCTCTTGCCGATCTTGAGGAGCGGGTGCCAAAGCCGCTTCTGCTCATTTGCGGCATGCTGTCGACGAAGGATGCGGCGGGATTTTTCGTGCCCTTTTCGGGGCTTGCCCGCAAGGTACTGACGCTGACCATTCCTGATGAGGCGCTGGCGATGTCCGCTCATGATCTCGCCGCCGCCGCCCGCTTGGCCGGCCTTGATGCCAGCCCCTGCGACACGCTCGACCAGGCGCTTCAGGCCACAGCCGGCAGTGCAGACGGACCACGTATCCTCGTCTGCGGCTCGCTCTATCTGGCCGGAAAAGTTCTGACGCGTAACGCCATGGCGCCCCGCTAGTCCGAAAACGCGGGTCAATACATGTCAAAAGGGCGGAATCGGCCAGGCCGGGTTGATGCCCTGCGCGCAACCGCCCCATCACAAGGGCGCAACATCAATTGGTGCGCCCAAGGCTTGGTTGACTCCTCCCTTCCGCAAGGCGAACATCCGCTCAGGAACTGTCCGGGGCGCCATCACTCAAGGCGCAACCACAAGGACAGACGACGAGGGGAGGATACAGCATTGTCATCACATCGCATGATTGCACTTGGACTAGCATCCATCCTGTCGCTGGCGCCGGCACTGGCGCAAGCCCAGGAAACCATCACCGTTTGGTTCACCAAAGGGTTTTATAAATCCGAGGATGACGCTCTGTTCGCAGCTGTCGACAAATTTCAGAAGAAAACCGGCATCAAGGTCGATATCTCTCTTTATTCGACCGAGGATTGCGTCACCAAATCGGTAGGCGCGGTGGAAGCGGGAACGCCGCCTGATCTTGGCTTCTGCACCACCTATGATTTCCGCACCACCGGTAAATGGGCCTATGAGGGCAGGCTCGAAGATCTCTCGGATATCGTCAATCCGATGAAATCGGCTTTCGTGCCGGACGCCCTTGCCACCACCTGGCTCTATAACGACAAGCTCAAGAAAAAATCCTATTTCGCCATGCCGATCCAGCGCCAGACCATCCATATCAATTACTGGCGCGACATGCTGACCGATGCCGGCTTCAAGGAAAGCGATATTCCGACCGACTGGAGCGGCTATTGGAATTTCTGGTGCGACAAGGTCCAGCCGGCGCTGCGCGCCAAGGGTCAGCGCATCTATGCCATCGGCCATCCGCTCGGCATCGAGGCCTCCGACACCTTCTATTCCTTCCTCATGGTCGCATCCGCCTATAACGCGCAAGTCGTGGATGAGGATGGCAAAATCGTCCTCGATCAACCCAAGAACCGCGCTGCCATGATCGAAGCGCTCACATTCTATACCTCGATCAATGCCAAATCCTGCACGCCACCCTCCTCGCTGTCGTGGAAGGATCCTGACAATAACAACGCCTTCCACACCAAGCAGACGGTGATGACGCATAACGCCACCATCTCGATTGCAGCGAAATGGCTGGATGATTCGAATAATGCGGCACTGACGCCCGAGCAGCGGGCGAACGCCAAGGAGAATTACGAGAAGAAGATCGCCACCACCAAATGGCCGAACCGCCCCGATGGCAGCGTCATCCCCAATCTCGCGGCAACCAAGACGGCCGTTGTCTTCGCTGACGCCAGGAACAAGGCGAAGGGCAAGGAATTCCTCGCCTTCCTCATGCAGGAGGAAAATCTGCGGCCCTTCGTCGAAGGCTCGCTCGGGCGCTGGTATCCGGTGACGGTTGAGAGCACCAAATCACCGTTCTGGAACGCGGGCGATCCGCATCGCGCCGTGGTCCACCGCCAGTTCTCGGAAGGAACCGTGCCGTTTCAGTTCGTCTATAATTTCCGCTTCACCCAGGTGAACGCCGAAAACGCCTGGGCACGCGCCATGCAGCGCGTCATGCAGGACAAGGTCTCGCCAGATGTCGCGGTTGACGAGATGATCAAGCGCATCAAGGAAATCGCTGGCTGATTCAATTCCGTCGGGCCGCCATCGCCGGCGGCCCGACGATCATGCGACCCTTCGAAGGGACAGCCGATGACGATCGCCGCCCTCTCCTCGCCCTCGCTTGCCCGCCCCACACCGTGGATGGCCGACACGCGCGCCATCTGGGCGCTGGCGATGGTCTTTCCCTTTATTCTGGTTTTCGCGGTCTTCGTTGTTTATCCCGTCCTTTACGGCTTTTATCTCGGTTTGAAACCACAGGCCTATATAGAGCTTTTTCGTGATCCCGTTTTCTTTACCGCCTTGAAGAACACGGCGATCTTCCTGCTTGTCGGCGTCAATCTCAAATTCCTGCTGGCGCTCGGACTGTCAGGATTTTTTGTCGTCCAGCGCCCGATGGTCAAATTTGTGCTGCTGCTGTTTCTTCTGCCATGGGCGATGCCATCGATCCCGACGATCCTCAGCCTTCGTCTCTTTCTCCATCCTGAATGGGGCATTCTCAACGCCCAGATTTTCCAGTGGACAGGGCAGGACGGGCCGCCCTGGCTGACCGACAAGCATTTTGCCTTTGCCGCCGCCATCTTCACCCATATCTGGAAATCGCTGCCGTTCTGGACGCTGATCCTCATCACCGGCAGGCTCGCCATTCCCCACGAACTCTACGAGGCGGCAGCGGTCGACGGCGCCTCGCGGCTCCAACAGTTCCGCCACATCACCTGGCCCTCGCTGGCTGGCCTCTACATCACCTCGACCTTTCTCTCGATGATCTGGACGCTGGGTGATTTCAACAGCGTCTATCTCCTCACCGGTGGCGGGCCGGCCGACCAGACGCATGTGCTGGCAACGCTCGGCGTGCGCTATCTGCGCATCGACAAGCTCGATCTCGGGATTGCCTCGATTATTGTGGCGATGCCCTTTGTCCTGCCGCTCATCATCATCATGGTGCGCCGCCTGGCGCAGAGCGATGCCGAGGCCAAATCGTGAAAGACGCAGACGGCAGATCAGTCTTTGGAGATTGGTGGCTGTGGCTTCTGGCGCTGCCGATCCTCGTGTGGACGCTGCTGCCGATCTATAATCTGCTGGTGATCGCGCTGTCGAACGAGAAGGAGTATCTGTCCGGTCGTCTGTGGCCAAGCGAGCCGACGCTGCAGAATTTCAAGATCGCTCTGACGCAGCAGCATTATTATCTGCGCGATTTCTGGCGCCAGCTTGGCAACAGCTTTTTCATTGCCGCATCAACCGGCATCATCACGCTCTTCATTGCCACATCGGCTGCCTTCGCGATTTCGCGCCTGCGCCTTGCCGGAGGGCGCTATGTCATGCTGATGGCACTCGCAACCTATCTCATTCCTGCCGCCTTCCTGGCGGTGCCGATGTACAAAGGCATGGGTAATCTGGGTCTCCTCGACACCCACCTCGCTCTGATCCTTGCCATGGTGGCGCTGGCATCGCCCTATGCCATCTGGGTGCTGAAGCAGGCGGCCGACAAGCTGCCACGCGAGCTGGACGAAGCAGCGCTCGTCGACGGAGCGACACCGCTGCAGATTTTCCGGCTGATCTTCGTTCCGCTGATGGCGCCGTCGCTTGTCGCCATCGGTGTCTACGCCCTGTTGCTGGCATGGAATGAATATCTTTATGCCTTCCTGCTGCTATCGGCGGAAAAAGACGTGCCGCTGGCTGTGGCACTCGGCCTGTTCCTCGGCGCTGACGACAGCCCGTGGAATCTGATGATGGCAACCGGCCTGATCTACGCCCTGCCGCCTGTTGCCATCTATTACCTCTTCCGCCGTTATATGGTCGCCGGGCTGACATCCGGCGCCGTGAAGAGTTGATGTCTTGTTTTCCAAGCGTGATTAAAAGATAGGCTGACAGCTTTTGTCGGCCTAAATAGTGATCACTTCCGATTGTATGCACCTGATTGGCGGCTAATTTGCCGCTGTTGGCCGTTGAACCATCCCGAATCCGCCAGCCCTGACCTTGGCACGTCCCTTGCTCGCTAGAGCCGCGCGAACCTGAAAAGGGGTTCGAGCGAGTTCCGTGAGCAGGAGATATGAATGGCATTCACTCGGCGTAGTATATTGGGGGCTGCCGCTGGCGGCGCGACGGTGTTGGCGAGCGGTATCCGCCCGGCTTCGGCACAAGCCGGCCCGGTCAAGATCGGTATTCTTCATTCGCTCTCGGGCACTCTGGCGATCTCGGAGACGACGTTGAAGGACGTCATGCTCATGCTGATCGAGGAGCAGAACAAGAAGGGCGGCGTTCTGGGCCGCAAACTTGAAGCAGTCGTGGTCGATCCGGCGTCGAACTGGCCGCTTTTTGCGGAGAAAGCCCGCGAACTGATCTCCAAGGAAAAGGTCGCTGCGACCTTCGGCTGCTGGACCTCGGTCAGCCGCAAATCGGTGCTGCCGGTGTTCAAGGAGCTGAATTCGGTCCTCTTCTATCCGGTCCAGTATGAAGGCGAGGAGAGCGAGCGCAACGTCTTCTACACGGGCGCTGCCCCAAACCAGCAGGCGATCCCCGCGGTAGATTACCTGATGTCGAAGGATGGTGGCGAAGCCAAGCGCTGGGTGCTGGCTGGTACCGACTACGTTTATCCGCGCACCACCAACAAGATTCTCGAGGCCTATCTGCTGGCCAAGGGTGTCGCCAAAGACGACATCATGATCAACTACACGCCTTTTGGTCATTCCGACTGGCAGACGATTGTCGCGGATATCAAGAAATTCGGCTCAGCCGGAAAGAAGACTGCCGTGGTCTCGACCATCAATGGCGATGCCAACGTCCCCTTCTACAAGGAACTGGCGAATGCCGGCGTCAAGGCAACCGATATCCCGGTTGTCGCCTTCTCGGTCGGCGAGGAAGAGCTTGCCGGCATCGACACCACCAACCTCGTTGGCCACCTCGCCGCGTGGAATTACTTCCAGTCGATCAAATCGCCGATCAACGATGCCTTCATCAAGCAGTGGAAGGAGTTCACCAAGAACCCCAAACGCGTCACCAATGATCCGATGGAAGCCCATTTCATCGGCTTCAATATGTGGGTGAAGGCGGTTGAAAAGGTGAAGTCATTCGATGCCGACAAGGTCATCGACGCGCTGCCCGGTATCGAGGCGCCGAACCTGACAGGCGGCATTTCCAGGATGTTGCCAAACCACCACATCACCAAGCCTGTCTTCATCGGCGAAGTGCGCAAGGACGGCCAGTTCGATATCGTCTGGCAGACGAAGGACCTGGTGGCGGGCGATGCCTGGTCGAAGCATCTCGACGGGTCGAAGGATCTGATCGGCGATTGGGTCGACAAGAAGTGCGGCAACTTCAACGTCAAGACCAGCAAGTGCGGAGCCTGATCTGACAACGGACGGGCGGGCCAGGGACGCCATGTGGCAACTTCCTGCCTTTCTGCCAATCTGACGATGATGAATAAAGACGGGCGGCGCCTCAGCGGGCTCGCCCGTTTTCCCTGATGTGTCTTCAAAGGTTGTCAATGCCGGTACCGGCTTTCCTGCGTGTGTTATGGGCGGCTCTGTGGCTCGCGCTGTCGTCTGGCCTTGCCGTGGCGCAGGCGCCTGGCGCAAGGGATATCGAGACCGCGCTCGACAAACTTGCCGCCGACAGCTTCGGCGACACCGAGGCAGCGATTGCGCTGATCGCCCGCTCCGGTGTGGCGGCGGGGGTCGCTATCCTTGAGGCCTTGGGTGATCGTCGTCTGTTTTTCGTCGCCGGTGACACAGCCGTTTTTTACAAGGACGCCGCCGGAAGGAGTTTCAACGCGCGCAGCGGCGTGGCGACCGATATTCCAGCCTCCGCCTCGTCGGTGCGTCTCAATAATCGTCTGCGCGGCCAGGTCCAGGCGGCGCTGGGCTCGATGACATTGCTCTCGCCCGACCCTGCGCAACGCCTGAAGGCTGCCGAAACGGTCGTCAAATCACGCGATGCCTCTGCCTTGCCCACCATCGACGCAGCACTGGCACAGGAAAAAGATGACGGCATCCGCCGCGCCCTTGAGGATGCGAGAGCGGTTCTGACCCTGTCGTCGACTGCCGCCCCGGAACCCCAGCGCATCGCCGCCGCGCAACGCCTTGCGGCTAACAGCGACAATGAAAGCCTGTCATTGCTCAGGCAGATGGCAGGAGAGGCACGTGGCGGCCTCAAGGACACGCTTGATCGCGGAATAGCGGCCATAGAAGGCCGTCAGAAATTACAACTTGCAGCCCAGACCGTATGGTTTGGCATTTCGCTCGGCTCGGTTCTGTTGTTGGCCGCCATCGGCCTTGCCATCACCTTCGGCGTCATGGGCGTCATCAACATGGCCCATGGCGAAATGGTCATGCTCGGCGCCTATGTCACGTTTCTCGTGCAGGAAGGCTTCCGGGCAAAAGCGCCACATCTGATCGACTGGTCACTGCCGCTGGCCATTCCGCTTGCCTTTCTGGCAACCGCATTGGTTGGCATCGCCATCGAGCGCGGCGTCATCCGTTTCCTTTACGGGCGCCCGCTCGAAACATTGCTGGCGACCTTCGGCATCAGTCTTATCCTGCAGCAGGCCATCCGCAGCTGGTTTGGCCCAACGAACCTGTCGGTCGCAAGCCCGTCCTTCATGACCGGCGCGTTCAATGTCATGGGGCTGCAGGTCACCTATGGGCGCTTGTGGATCGTCGTGTTCACCCTTGTCATCTTCGCGCTGCTGCTCGTCATCCTCAAGGCAACACCCCTTGGCCTGCAGATGCGGGCCGTCACCCAGAACCGGCGGATGGCAAGCGCCATGGGCATCCGCACCCGCTTCGTCGACATGATGACATTCGGCCTTGGCTCCGGCATTGCCGGAATGGCCGGGGTGGCGCTCAGCCAGATCGACAATGTGAGTCCCAATCTCGGGCAAAGCTACATCATCGACAGCTTCATGGTGGTGGTGTTTGGCGGGGTGGGCAATCTGTGGGGAACGCTGTTTGCGGCCTTCACGCTTGGCATCGCCAACAAGGGGCTTGAACCTTTTGCCGGCGCCGTGCTGGCCAAGATCGCCATCCTGGTCCTGCTTATTCTTTTCATCCAGAAACGCCCGCGCGGTCTCTTCGCGCTCAAGGGCAGGGCTGTCGATCAATGATGGCGACGTCGACTGGCCCACGCCTTATCGCCTTTGTGGAAAAGCGGGGCGCCATCTTTCTTGCCGCGCTGATGGCGCTGATCGCGATCGTGCCGGTCTGCCATCTGGCGCTGGCGCCCGATTCACCCTTCCATATCTCGATTGGCACCGTGGTGCTGATCGGCAAATATCTGTGCTACGCCATTCTCGCCATCGCCCTTGATCTCGTCTGGGGGTATTGCGGCATCCTGTCGCTTGGCCATGGCGCCTTCTTCGCGCTTGGCGGCTATGCGATGGGCATGTATCTGATGCGCCAGATCGGCACGCGCGGCGTCTATGGCCACCCGGTGCTGCCTGATTTCATGGTCTTCCTCAACTGGAAGGAACTGCCGATACCGTGGTGGGGTTTCCAGTCATTCCCCTACGCGGTCGCAATGGCGGTTCTGGTGCCCGGCGCCATCGCCTTCGTCTTTGGCTGGCTTGCCTTCCGCAGCCGGGTCACGGGCGTCTATCTGTCGATCATTACCCAGGCCGTCACCTACGCGCTGCTGCTTGCATTCTTTCGCAACGATATGGGGTTTGGCGGCAATAATGGCCTGACCGATTTCAAGGATATCCTTGGCTTCTCGGTGCAGTCACCGGGCACGCGCATCGCTCTTTTCATCATCAGCGGCCTGACGCTGATGGCAAGCTTTCTGGCGGCACGCGCCATGGCAGCCTCAAGCTTCGGCAAGGTGCTGGTGGCCATCCGCGATGGTGAAACCCGCACCCGCTTCCTTGGCTACCGGGTCGAGCATTACAAACTCGTCGTCTTCACCTTCTCGGCCATGATGGCTGGGATCGCCGGCGCACTCTATGTGCCGCAGGTTGGCATCATCAATCCGTCCGAATTTGCCCCCACCAATTCCATCGAGGCTGTCATCTGGGTGGCCGTCGGCGGGCGTGGAACGCTGGTGGGCGCGGCCATCGGCGCGATCGTCGTCAACTATCTCAAGACCATCTTCACCACCGGCTGGCTTGCCGCCTACTGGCTGTTTGCGCTCGGCGGTCTGTTCGTTCTCGTCACGCTTGCCATGCCACGTGGCATTCTGGGCGCGTGGGAGGACGCACAGGGCCGCTTCTTCAAGGCCAGGCCGAAGCCTGCCGCCACCAATCGCCCGGGGCCCGCGCCATGAGCAGCCTCACCCAGTCTATCCTCTATCTTGACGGCGTCAGCGTATCGTTTGACGGCTTCAAGGCATTGCGCTCGCTGGCGCTGACGCTGGAGCCGGGCGAGATGCGCGCCATCATCGGCCCCAACGGCGCCGGCAAGACAACGATGATGGATGTGATTACCGGCAAGACACGGCCCGATGAAGGCGATGTGCTGTTTGACCATGGCAAGGTCGATCTGACGCGCTTTGACGAGGCAGCGATTGCCGGTCTTGGCATCGGGCGAAAATTCCAGAAGCCGACCGTGTTTGAGAGCCATACGGTGGCCGATAATGTACTGCTGGCGCTGAAGGGCGAGCGCGGCCCTTTCTCCGCCCTCTTTGGTGCGCGCAACCGCATCAGACGGGAGCGCGTCGACGAGGTGTTGACCCGCGTACGCCTCCTCAACGAGCGTGACCGACGGGCGGGTGATCTGTCGCACGGACAGAAGCAATGGCTGGAGATCGCCATGCTGCTGGCCCAGGACCCCAAGGTGCTGCTGGTCGATGAGCCGGTCGCTGGCATGACGGATGCCGAGACCGAGGCGACGGCTGAGCTGCTGCGCGACATCAATCGCGACCATTCGGTCATCGTCGTCGAACACGACATGGCGTTCGTGCGCGCGCTTGCCTGCCGCGTCACCTGCCTGCATGAAGGCGCGGTTCTGGCCGAAGGGTCGATTGATGCGGTGGCGGGCAATGAGCGCGTCATCGAAGTCTATCTGGGGCGCTAGGGATGCTGAACGTCAATGGCGTTGATCTTCACTATGGTGCGGCGCAGGCGCTGCGCGGGGTATCGATTGCCGCGGCGGTCGGCGAAGTCACCTGCGTGCTCGGGCGCAACGGCGTTGGCAAAACCTCGCTGATGCGCGCCATCATCGGCCATCAGCCGATATCGGCGGGAAGCATTGTTTTTGCCGGCAGGCCGCTCGCCGGGCTGGCGGCGGAGGACCGCGCCCGGCTTGGTATTGCCTACGTGCCGCAGGGGCGCGAAATCTTTCCTCTGCTGACGGTGAAGGAAAATCTTGAAACCGGATTTGCGCCCCTCAGGCGGGGTGAACGCGACATCCAGGATGAAATCTACGATCTTTTCCCGGTGCTGAAATCCATGCTCGGGCGGCGCGGTGGCGATCTCTCCGGCGGTCAGCAGCAGCAATTGGCGATTGCCCGGGCGCTGGTCACGCGCCCCAAATTACTGGTGCTTGATGAGCCGACGGAGGGCATCCAGCCCTCCATCATCAAGGATATCGGGCGCACCATCACCTATCTGCGCCAGCGTGGCGGCATGGCGATCCTGCTGGTCGAGCAATATTTCGATTTTGCCCGCGCGCTCGCTGATCGCTGGTACGTTATGGATCGCGGCGAGGTGACGCTTGACGGCACGCGCGCCACCATGGACGAGAATGACATCCGCCGCCGCATGTCCGTCTAGACATCGCTCCCCGCTCGGATGCTGGGCGGCGCGCCTTGCCAGTCGCGTATGGCTGGGCTAGTCAGCCGGCCATGAGCACACCCGCCGCCTTTCTTGATCGCCTTAATGCCACCGCCCGCTTGTCCGAGGACGGGCTGGCGCGCCGTATGACCCAATGGCCTGATGTGCCCGCACGCCTGAAGGACGCGGTGTCGCATGGCAGTCTCGGCGGGGGTAAAAGGCTGCGCCCCTTTCTGGTGGTCGAGACGGCGGCTCTGTTTGGCGTGACTGCTGAACGAGCCCTGCCGGCAGCACTCGCGCTTGAATGCATCCATTGTTACTCGCTGGTGCATGATGACCTGCCGGCAATGGATGATGATGCGCTGCGGCGCGGCCGCCCGACAGTCCATATCGCCTATGATGAGGCAACCGCCATCCTGGCCGGTGATGCTCTGCTGACTTTTGCCTTCGAGATCCTTGCCGGCGAGGAAACCGATACCGACCCTGCGGTACGCTGCGCGCTGGTGGCAGCTCTTGCCCGCACCTCCGGCGCAGCGGGCATGGTCGGCGGGCAATTGCTCGATCTGGCAGCCGAAGGCCGCTATGCCGATGATGGAAAGCCCCTGGCGCTGCCATTGGACGATATTCTGCACCTGCAAGCGATGAAAACCGGCGCGCTCTTCCGTTTTGCGGTCGAGGCAGGCGGGCGGCTCGGGCGAGCGAGCGCGAGCGAGCTTGCCGCGCTTGACGCCTATGCGCGGCTGTTTGGCCAGGCTTTCCAGGTCGCCGACGACCTCCTCGACGCTGAAGGGGATGCCGCGACCGTGGGCAAGGCAACGGGCAAGGATGCGGGAGCCGGCAAGGCAACACTGGTCGGTATTCTGGGCATTGCAGGCGCCAGAGCACGGCTCGACGATCTGGTATCGCGCGCCAAGACGGCACTCGATCCTTTCGGTACGCGGGCCGACATCCTGCGGGCAGGCGTTGATTTCGTCGCGGCACGCCAGAGCTAGCGTTTAGGCAGCCGATTATCCCTGATCGCTTGGGGGGCGCTGGCGCTCAGCCAAACGCGCCATCGGCTGCCAGCCGATCGATATCATCGGCCGTCAGACCGGCTTCGCTCAGCACTTCCCGCGTATGGGCGCCAAGCACAGGCTGCTCGCGATGCCAGGCGGCGGGCGTGCGCGAATAGGTCACGGGGTGGCGCACATCCTGAATGCCGCCGGCAACGCTGTGCCGGCGCTTCTCGAAAAGGCCGACGGTCTTGAGATGCGGATCGTCGGTCAATTCCTCGAAGCGGCGCACATGCATGCAGGGAATATTCTTTGCAGCGCAAGCCTCGAACCATTCCTGTGAGGTTTTCTGCAACGTCATCTCCTCCATCATGGCGTAGAGGACATCGATATTCTTGATGCGCTTCTGATAGGTGGCGAAGCGCTCATCGGCCAGAAACTCACCCTCCCGCCCGACCAGCGCAAAAAAATCGCGCCAGTTGCGATCCGAATAGGGCGAGATGGCGATCCACCCATCGCTGGTGCGATAGGGGCGGCGATGGGGCGTGTGAATGCGCACATAGCCATATTTGCCCAATGGCGGATCGAAGCTGTGGCCGTAGAGATTCTCCGACAGGTTGAAATAGGTCATGCATTCCAGCATCGGCACTTCGATGGACTGGCCCTCGCCGGTGCGCAGCTTGTGAATGACGCCGGCAAGCGCAGCCTGCGCCAGATACATGCCAACCGTTTTGTCGGCGATCAGGGTCGGCAGATAGCGCGGCGGCGTGCCCTCATAGGTGCGTGGCATCATGTCCGCACCACCCGAGCCTGCCTGAATGAGTTCGTCATAGGCGGGAAAGTCGCCATAGGGCCCCGCCGAGCCATAGCCCGGCGCATTCACGTAAACGATATCGGGTTTGATGGCCTTGACCTGCTCATAGGAGAGATTGAGCCTCGCCAGTGCCGAGGCCGGCCGGTTGGCAAGAAAAACATCAGCCGTCTTGAGAAGCGCTGCCAGCGCCACATGCCCGGCGGAGCTTTTCAGATCAAGCGCCACCGACCGCTTGTTGCGGTTGAGCATCATGAACATCGGCGCGAGCCCCGAGGCTGGCCCTGCCGGCGTGTCTCCCGCCCAGCGCATGATGTCGCCACCGACCGCCGGCCCTCCGGGCGCCTCGACTTTCACGATGTCGGCGCCAAGTTCCCCCAGCGTCTGGGCAGCAAAGGCGCCAAGGACAACCGCCGTCAGATCAACGATGCGAATGCCCTTGAGCGGGCCGGTGGGCGGCGGTGTCATGGAGGACCTCCAGGCAAGACGAGGCGGCAATGCATCAAATCAAGAAGAAAATCCGCTCATAGGATTCAGGCTCCGAACCCACCGATGATGGCGCCCATCACCAGCATGACCCCCAGCCAGTGCAGGCTGTCAATGAGCGAGAGGCTCCAGGGTTTGCGCTGATAGGAATTGGTGATGATGGTGGTGGTGAGGATGAAGCCCGCCCATAGGATGGTGCCGGAGATCAGGCCGTTGCGCAATGTCACCTGGCCCGGTCCGAGATGGCCGATGGCGCCGGCCAGCACGAAGGCCATGACGAGCTCGCCGATAAAGGACAGAATAAAAGGAAGTGGGCTTGGGCCCTTGCCTTGTGGCGCGATCATGTCCTTGCTCAAGCCGGCCGCTGCCATCCATGGCCGGCTCAGTGCCATGTAATAGGCGGCGCCAAACACCCAGGCTGCCACAGCGGCAACAAGTATCGCCACATAAGAAATGCCCGCAAATGCCATTGTTCCATCTCCAGGTGGAATGCCTGCGTCTCTATAGGCGATTTGGCAGGGGCCGCCAAACCGTACAGCGCTTGATGTCGGCATCCTCAAGCTCGCGGGTGACCGGCACGTCGTAGCGGGCAAGCTCCTCCAGCGCCTCAACCGGCAGATAGGAGCGGCCCGGATCGCCAATGAGGACGGTTTTTCCTTCGCCTTGCAGGCGCTGCAGCCAGACCAGCAGCCGGCTCGCCACATCACGCTCGTAGAAGAGGTCGCCGACCAGGACGATGTCGGCGCCAATCGTCTGGCCAATGACATCATCACCTGATGGTAAGACGGCAACTCCGTTTGCCTCGGCGTTGAGCGTGATCGCACATGCCGCGAATTCATCAATGTCGTTGGCAATTACCCGGCTGGCACCGGCTTTCATGGCGGCAATTGCCACCAGCCCCGACCCTGACGCAATATCAATGACGCTATGCCCGGCGACGATATGCGGGTGATCGAGAATATAACGGGCCAGCCCTTGCCCGCCAGCCCAAGCAAAGGCCCAGAAGGGCGGCGGCAGGCCGAGGCGCTCCAGCTCCTCTTCCGTCTTTTCCCACAGCGCAATCGATTCCTCGGCCAGACGAAGCCTGATTTCCGGCACCAGAGGCGGAGTGAGAAGGGTGGTGTTGGCGAGAATAAAGGCCTGTTTGTCATGCCGCCCGTGGTCGGACAATGTCAGGACACACCGCCCATGTTGCACACAAGCGCCCATTCATCGTCGCTGACTGGCTGCACCGACAGGCGCATCGAGGTCACAAGCGACATCTTCGCAAGCCGCGGCTCAGCCTTGACGGCTGCGAGCCTCACCGGTGTTGCCAGCGCCTTGACGGCACGCAGATCAACGACCACCCAAGGCTCTCCGGGTTCAGCGGCTGGATCAGGGTAGGCCTCACGGATGATCTCGACGATGCCGACCACCTCCTTGCCCTCATTGGAATGGTAGAAAAAAGCCTGCTCGCCCTTTTTCATTGCCATAAGATGAAGTTTGGCCAGATGATTGCGCACGCCGTCCCAGAGGGTGCCTTTGGCGCCCGCTTTCACCTGATCGTCCCACGACCATTTGAAGGGTTCGGATTTGACGAGCCAATAAGCCATGAGTGATCCTTAGGTCTCCGCCCGCAGCGGGCGGCGCATGAGGCCATCAATCGCTGCCTCCACCGAGAGTATCCCCGCGAGGATCGCAGCGACGGCGCCGGCAATCGGCATATCAATTTCGTGGCGCGAGGCAAGGGCGCTGATGGCGCCGGCGGTGGCGATGCCCTCCACTGTGCCCAGACGGGCGCGTATGGTCTCGACAGCCTCGCCACGGCCCAACGCCAGGCCAAAGCGCAGATTGCGCGATTGCTCGCTCATGGTGGTGAGCACCAGATCGCCAAGCCCCGACAGGCCCGACAAGGTTTCGGATCGCCCGCCAAAGGGCAGGCCACAGCGGCACATTTCCGCAAAAGCCCGGGCAATGAGGGCTGCCCGCGCGCTGTCGCCCAGGCCACGCCCCGCAACGATGCCGCTTGCAATGGCATAGACGTTTTTAAGCGCACCCCCGATCTCGACGCCGCGCAGATCGCTGGTCCAGTAGGGGCGGAACGATGGCGAGCCAAGAGCCTGCGACAAGGCTTCGCCCCAGCTCTCATCCTCGATCGCCAGGGTGACGGCGGTGGGGAGGCTGCGAGCGACATCGGCGGCAAAACTAGGGCCTGAGAGCGCCCCCATGCGCACATGCGCTAGCTGCTCGCCCATGATCTGCGACAAGAACGCGCCCCGCCCCGCCACGATGCCCTTGCAGCACAACAGCAGCAGGCGCAGCCCTGCGAGGTGCGGTGAGAGATTGCTGATAATATCTTCGGCCAATTGTGCCGGCACCACGAGAAGAACCACTTCCAGACCGGCCAGGGCTGCAGGATCCGCGGTGGGTGTGATATTTGCCGGCAGGTCGATATCGGGCAGATGACGGGCATTGCGGCGGCTGATGGCCATATCGCTCATCGCCGCGCTGTCGCGTCCCCACAACACAACATCACGGCCGGCGCGCGCGGCGGCCAGCGCCAGCGCCGTTCCCCAGGCACCCGCGCCGATGACGCCGATCGTGTGCGTGGCAGGTACAGTGTTACTCATGCCTTGGCTCCTGCCCAGGGCGCACTCTCGGCCTCAGGATCAAGCGGCCAGCGGGCCCGGGTGGGGGAGGCGAGCCCGTCCTGTTGTCCTATCGTCAGACGTTCAGCGCCGGCCCATGCAATCATCGCGCCATTGTCGGTGCACAGCGCCGGCGGCGGCACAATCAGCCGCAGCCCGTTTTCGTTGGCAAGCTCGGTCAGCCGCCCGGCAATGGCGCGGTTGGCGGCAACGCCTCCGGCGACCGCCAATACCTCGGGAAGGCGGTTTTGCCGGCGCAAGGTGTCGATGGCCTGGTTCAACCGGTCGCTGAGAACATCGAGAATGGCCGCCTGGAAGCTCGCGCAGAGATCAGCGATATCGCCCCTGTCGAGCGGTGCATGGCGTTCGGCTTCGATTCTCACAGCGGTTTTGAGCCCTGAGAACGAAAAATAAGGCTCCGCACGACCAAGCATCGGGCGTGGAAGGGTGAAACGCGCCGGTTGACCGCGCAAAGCGGCGTGCTCGACGGCCGGACCACCGGGAGCCGGCAGACCCAGAAGCTTGGCGGTCTTGTCGAACGCCTCTCCCAGCGCATCATCAATGGTGGTGGCAAGGCGACGATAGGCGCCAACACCCTCGACCAGAAGAATTTGCGTATGGCCGCCCGATACCAGCAGCAGCAGATAGGGAAATGCGAGACCATCGGTGAGGCGCGGGGTCAGAGCATGGCCTTCAAGATGATTGATGGCGAGAAAAGGCTTGCCCAGCACGCTGGCAAGCGCTTTGCCGCTCATCGCGCCGACCAGCAAGCCGCCAATGAGACCCGGCCCGGCGGTGGCAGCGACAGCGTCCAGCGCGCTCAGCCTGCGCCCGCAAGCAACGCAGGCCTCCTTAATCAGCCCGTCAAGGGCCTCGACATGAGCCCGCGCGGCTATTTCAGGAACGACGCCGCCATAAGGCTGATGCAGCGCATGCTGACTCAAAACGATATTGGCAAGGATAATGCCGCTGCCATCGCTCTGGCGCGCGACAATGGCTGCCGCCGTTTCATCACAACTCGTTTCAAGTCCCAGAACCAGCATTAAACTCATCCAAGGGTGGCGCCCGCCCGGAGGCTGGTGCATATGCAGATGACCCCATTGGCTATCATCGGTAGGGACCGTGACGCAAACATCGCTCATCCGCATTGGCACGAGAGGCAGTCCGCTGGCGCTGGCGCAGGCGCGTGAAACACGGCAGCGGCTGATGGCGGCCCATGGTCTGGACGATGACAAGATCGACATTGTTGTCATCACCACCAGCGGCGACCGCATTCAGGACCGGGCGTTGGCAGAAGCCGGCGGCAAGGGTCTTTTCACCAAGGAGATCGAGGATGCGCTCCTTGACGGGACGATCGATCTTGCGGTCCATTCGGCCAAGGACATGCCAACCGCTTTGCCGCCCGGCCTTGTTCTCAGCGCCTATCTTCCGCGCGAAGATGTGCGCGACGCGCTTATCTGTGCCCCTGAGCATGATCTCACCACCCTGTCGCCGGGCGCACGAATCGGGACGGCATCGCTGCGCCGGCAGGCCCTCATCAGGCGCCAGCGGCCCGACATCGTGCCGGTGTTGCTGCGCGGCAATGTCGAGACAAGGCTGCGCAAGCTCGCCGCCGGCATGTGCGAGGCGACCCTCCTGGCGCTCGCAGGCCTTCGCCGCCTTGGCCACGCAGGGGCGGCCACCCATATCCTTGATGTTGATCATTTTCCCCCGGCGGTAGGCCAGGGGGCAATTGCCATTGAGACACGGGAGAGCGACACCCGCATGCGCGATTTGCTCGCCGCCATCGACGATCGCCCGACCCATCAGGCGCTGCTCGCCGAGCGGGCCTTTCTGGCCGTCCTCGAAGGCTCCTGCCGGGCGCCGATTGCCGGTCATGCGAGGATTGCTGACGGACGCCTGCTTTTTCACGGGCTGGTGTTGAGCGCGGACGGAGGCAAATGGGCAGAATGGCGCGATAGCGGTCCGGTGGACAACGCGGCTGCCCTTGGCGCTGCGGCCGGGCATGACATTCGCGCCCGCGCGCCGGCTGGTGTGTTGGGCGTGTGAGCATGCGCTTTCTCCTCACCCGGCCGATGGCTATGGCTGCGGAGACCGCCGAGAAGCTGCAGGCGCTTGGCCATGAAGCGCTACCAGCGCCGATGCTCGATATCGTGGCGCGGCCCGTCGGCGATCTGCCCGCCGACACCTTCGACGCGATCATCCTGACCAGCCGCAACGCCCTCGAGGTGCTGGCACAGAGCGAAACTCTTGCGCGCTACCGCCTCACGCCCCTGCTGGTGGTTGGTGAACGATCGGCCCGGCGCGCATTGGAGCTTGGTCTGCCAAAGCCCGTAGAGATTGCAAACGACGTCGCCGGGCTGATAGCGGCAATCGCCGGCGATTATCGCGGCAAACGCCTTCTTTACCTGCGCGGCGCTGATATCACGCAGGATCTGGCCGGCATCCTGCGCCGGGAAGGGCTGCGGATCGAGGAGCAGATCGTCTACGAGGCAGTGGCCCGGACGATCATGGCACCAGCTATGCGGCAGGCGCTGAACAATGAAAAAATCGACGGCGTGCTCTTTTATTCGACGCGGACCGCCGAAATCTTTGTCCGGCTGATCGAACAGGAAGATCAAAAGAGCTTGTGTCGCCCCATGATCGCCTATTGTCTTTCGTCACACATTTCAACGAAACTGCCGCTAGACATGTTCGGCGGCTTGCGCATCGCGCCACACGCCAGTGAAGCCGCCTTGCTGGCGCTGTTGCCACAGGCACACCTGTCGTCCAATGGCGAGACAAAAGGGGAAAAGCGATGAGCGATGAGCACAACAAGCCCCCAAAGGCCACAGGACGGTCATCCCGCACGCGCGCGGCGCCGGTGATCGACGGCGAGGCCACGGCCATATCCGACCCGAAGCCTGCAGATCATCCCGCACCGCAGCCAGCGCTTGAGGTGAGCACAGGAGACAACCCGTCGACCGATGCATCACCAGCGACAGGCGATGCAACGGTGGGGACTGGCATGGCTGCGGCCTCTCTCTCCCTGGTCAGGCCCGTCATCGCCGGTGCGGTTGCGGGCGCATTGGCGGCAATGATTGTCGGGATGGCCGGTCTGTGGCTGCTGGTGAACGGCACGTCAAATACCGCTAGCGATGAAGTAGCCGCAGCCGTGACAACCCTCGAAAAGCGGCTTCGCGCCGTCGAGGCGCGGCCAGCGCCTGCGCCAGATGGCAGCGGAACAACCAGACTCGCCGACGATCTGGCGGCTCTCAGGCAGAATGTCAGCGCCATCGAAGCGCGCCTTGCCGGCGCGCCGGCAACGGCCAATGCGAGCCTTAACGATCTTGCGAGCCTGCGCCACAGCCTGGCCGGGCTGGAACAGAAAATTGCCGCAGCCGACAACAGCCAGCTTGCAGCCGAAATCGCGACGCTGCGCCGTGATCTCACTGCTAGATCCACAAATGGTGGCGGGGAGCCGGCGGCCCTGCTTTTGGTTGCGACTGACCTCCTCAAGGCGGCGGTGGATCGCGGGCAGACCTATGTGAGTGAGCTTGAGGCGGCGCGCGGACTGGGCCTTTCAGCTGAGGTCGTTGACAAGCTGTCACCAGCCGCGGCCAGCGGCGTGCCAACGCCGCGCCAGCTCGCCGATCTGCTCAGCGAGCGCGTGACGCTGATGCTCGACAGCCTTCAGCGCAAACCTGATGGCGTGGTCGACCAGCTCCAGCAATCTTTCGCCAAACTGGTGCGTGTGCGCCCGGTGGGCGACGTGGCGGGTGTTGACCCCGGCCAGCGCCTGGCGCGCCTCGAGGTGCGGCTGCAGCGTGGCGACGTCGCTGGCGCCGCCGAGGAAATGTCAGCTCTGCCCGCACCCATGCAGGCCGCAGCGGGACCGCTCGCGGAGGGGCTGCGCCAGCGGGTGATGGCCGATACGCTGCTTGCCAGGGCGATTGCCGATCTGGTCAAATCCCTGCCGAGACGGGGGTGATCGATCATGGTGAGGCTCATCATTGCTGCCGCTTGCCTCTGCGGGCTCGCCTTCGCTGTCGCCTGGCTGGTTGATCATCCCGGTGTCATTGCTGTGACCTGGTTTGGCTATCTCATCGAGACCTCGACAGCCGTCGCGGTCGTGGCGCTCGTGAGCGTTATCGCCATCACAGCGTTGGTCTGGCGCCTGCTCATGCTCTTTTTGCGCTCGCCGCGGCATTTGCGCCAACGCCTGCACACGCGCGTCCAGGATAAGGGCCTGGCGGCGCTCTCCCGCGGTCTTGTAGCGGTGGGAGCGGGCGATGCGGCAGCCGCGCAGAAAGCGGCACGCGAGGCCGACCGCCTCGTTGGCGTGAAGCCGCTGGCGCTTCTCCTGCGCTCCCAGGCCGCCCAGCTCGCGGGTGATCGCGAGGCGGCCAAGGCAAGCTTCCGCGCCATGCTTGACAGCAACGAGACGATGGCACTCGGCCTGCGTGGACTTTACGTCGAGGCACGGCGCGAGGGTGACCATGTGCGGGCCCGCAACCATGCCGAAAAAGCGCTGGCCCACAAATCGCATTTGCCATGGGCAGCCCACGCCACCCTTGCCTATCAGGCGGGCAGCCATGATTGGGACGGGGCGATGGCAACGCTCAGCCGGCAGGCAGATCAGCGCATCTTGAGCCGCGACAAGGCGAGGCGTCTGAAAGCCGTCGTCCTGACGGGCAAGGCAATCGACATGGCCGCCCACGACCGCACCCAGGCGCGCGCCCTTGCCCTCGAGGCGCATCACGCCGCGCCTGATCTGGTGCCGGCTGCCGTCCTGGCGGCTGATCTTCTGGCGGAGGCCGGTGAAGTCGCCCGCGCCTCAAGGATCATCGAAACCGCCTGGCGCCTTGGTCCGCACCCGGAACTGGCGGACGCCTATGCCCATGCGCGAATCGGTGATTCGGCGCAGGATCGCGTCAAACGCGCCAGAACCCTGCTGAAGCTGGCGCCCGACGACCGCGAAAGCATTTTCGCCATGGCAACCGCTCATATGGAGGCCCGCGATTTTGCCGCAGCGCTCGTCGCCCTGCAGTCAATCCCCGGCCAGCCGACGCGGCGCCATTGTCTGTTCTTTGCCCGCCTGGCCGAGGCCGAGGGCAAGGAGGGCGAAGGGCGTGAATGGCTGCAGCGGGCAGCCATTGCGCCGGCTGATCCGGCATGGACGGCGGATGGTATCGTCTCCGACCGCTGGCTGCCGGTGTCGCCTGTCTCGGGCGATCTCGATGCCTTTGTGTGGCAGGCGCCGGCGATGTCGGCCGAGACAGACCAGCCGGTGATTGTCCTGCCTCACGTGCCCGCAGCGCCACCGGAAGCTTTGCCGCCTCCCGTGATGCGCCCCCCCGATCCGAAACCACAGGCCTTTGTGTCCCCGGCCGGGCTCACACCCGCCGCCGCTGCGCCGCAGCCGGTACCAAAGCCAACCTTTATCCCCGATGACCCCGGCCCGCCTGATGCGACTGACAAGGCTGGCTCGCAGCGCAGCCGGCCGACCTATTAGGGAGGCGATCGCGGCGAAGCCTTCTTGCCAAAAACCACGGCTGCGCCTATGAGAACCGCGCGGCGGGGCCTTGCTCCGCGATGCCGCTTTAGCTCAGTTGGTAGAGCACATCATTCGTAATGATGGGGTCAGGTGTTCGAGTCACCTAAGCGGCACCATTTTCCAAACCATGACAGGGCATTGGCTGGTATCCTCGCTACCAACGCAGTTGCACATGCCGCATCGCCAGTCGTAACCTTCCCCCGGGCCTTCACAGCGTCAGGGAGAGAGCATGCGGCCGGCCGGGCGTTCAACCTACGACTCGCTTTATTTCGATTATCCGCTCTTCGCAGCAAAACGCGCACCGGAAATCGACGGCATTGCCCGGCGCCGTCAGGTGGTGATCGTCGGCGCGGGGCCGATCGGCATGACGGCGGCGCTGACACTGGCGCGCTACGGCGTCGCCTCGGTTCTCCTGGACAATAAGGAGACGTTCAACGACGGCTCACGCGCCACCTGTATCGCGCGGGCGAGCATGCATATTTTCGAGCGTCTCGGCGTGGTGAAACCCTTCATCGACAAGGCGCTCGGCTGGCGATTCGGACGCAGCTATTACAAGGGGCGGCAATTCTTCCGCCTCGACATGCCGCATCCGGCGCACGAAAAATATCTGCCGATGTATAATCTCCAGCAGCAATATGTCGAAAAATTTCTCCATGACGCCATCACCGCCTCCCCGCTCATCGATATGCGCTGGCTGAGCGAATGCACTGGCATTGCAAGCGAATCTGGCGGCGTGCGCCTCGAGATTGCCTCCCCCGAGGGTGCCTATCAGCTCGACGCTGACTATGTGCTGGCCGCTGACGGCGCGCGTTCAACGCTGCGCTCCCAGCTCGGCCTGCGCCTCAAGGGCGAGAATTATGAAGGCCGCTACGTCATTGCCGACGTGCAGATGGACCATGATTTCCCGACTGAACGGCGGGCGCTGTTCGAGCCTGAAAGCAATCCCGGCGGGACCGTACTGATCCACCGCCAGCCCGACAATATCTGGCGTGTCGACTACCAATTGCGTGACAACGAACGTGCCGAGGAGGCGATCAGCGAGGAGAACATCCGCACCCGCGTGGCGGCGATCCTTGAGGAGATCGGCCATACCGGCCCGTGGGCGCTTGAATGGTGGAGCATCTATTCAGCCAACACGCTGCTGCTTGATGACTATCGCCAAGGGCGCGTGTTCTTCATTGGCGACAGCGCCCATATCGTGCCGATCTTCGGCGTGCGCGGGCTCAATAATGGCCTGGCGGACGCGCATAATCTCGGGTGGAAGCTGGCGTTGGTGGCGCGCGGCGAGGCTGATGAAGGATTGCTCGACAGCTATTCGCCGGAGCGGCGCGGGGCGACGCTCGACGTTTTTGCCAACGCCACCAAAAGCACACGCTTCATGACACCGCCAACACGCGGCTGGCGGCTGGCGCGCGACGCTGCGCTGTCGCTCAGCCTTGATCACGAATTTCCGCGCGCCCTCGCCAATCCCCGGCAGATGCAGCCCTATACCTATGGGGCAAGCGAGCTCACGCCCTATCCGGGGCGAGACCGCGCCTTCGCCGGCGGACCTGTGTGCGGTGCAGCCGCTCCCAATCCTCGCCTCGCTGACGGGACCCATCTGCTGGATCATGCGGGCGATGGGATGACGCTCATGATCTTTCGACAAAGGGGCCTCAGCAGCGAGGAAGCAGCGCTTATCGGCGCGCTCGCAGCACTCGACCGTCGGCTCACGGCCCTCATCATTGGCGGCGCGGGCGCTGATGCGCCAGCAATCGCCATTGCCGACGCTGATGGCGCTCTGTCTGCAAGCTTCTCCGCGTGTGATGGCGCGATCTATCTTCTGCGCCCTGATCTCCATGTCGCCGGGCGCTGGGCCAACCTCAGCAGCGATGAAATCCTGACCACCGCCGGCCGCTGTCTTGGAGTTGCGCTGTCATGACCACCATGCCGTTTGACGAGATGGAAGCGGCCTACGAGCTTCTGGCGACAGCGATTGACCGCGCGGGGCCTGACGCCGAGGCGCTGTTTTTGACCCGGCTGGCGCTGCTGCTGGCCCATGACACCGGCGAACTGTCACGTTTTCAAAACGCGGTTGAGGCAGCATTGGCTGGCATTACGGAAGGTGGTGCCGCTAAACCGTAGAGCGGTTCGTCGCCGCATCAGCATAGTGCAACGCCATAAAACATGTACACTGCCAGCCATTCCGCGGGCGTCAATATCGGGGTTTCATGTCGATCAAGGCCAGTATCTATCATCTCACCCATTACCGGTATGATCGCCCGGTCACACTTGGTCCCCAGCTCATCCGGCTCCGCCCGGCCCCGCACAGCCGCACGCGAGTGATCTCGCATAGTCTGAAAGTCACACCGGCCAACCACTTCGTCAACCATCAGCAGGACCCTTACGGCAATTGGATGGCGCGCTTCGTCTTCCCCGAGCCAGTCCGGGAATTGAAGATCGAAGTCGATCTGGTGGCCGACATGACGGTCTACAACCCGTTCGATTTCTTCGTCGAGGAAAGCGCTGAATTCTGGCCCTTCGCCTACCCGGAGGATATCGGCCCTGATCTTGATATTTACCGCCGCGCCGAGGCGGCAGGGCCGCTCCTTTCCGCTTTTCTCGCCACCATCCCGCGCGAGCGGCTGCGCACCGTCGATTTTATCGTCGGCCTCAATGCCCGCATCGCCCGTGAGATTGGGTACGTCATCCGCATGGAGCCAGGTGTCCAGTCGGGCGAAGAAACACTGGCACGCCGCCAGGCGTCGTGCCGTGATTCAAGCTGGCTGCTGGTGCAGGTCATGCGCCATCTCGGCCTCGCTGCGCGGTTTGTGTCCGGCTATCTCATCCAGCTGAAGCCTGATCTCGTGGCCATTGACGGCCCGCCCGGCACAAGCGTTGATTTCACCGATCTCCATGCCTGGGTGGAGGTCTATCTTCCCGGCGCCGGTTGGATCGGCCTTGATCCCACCTCCGGTTTGCTGACGGGCGAAAGCCACATACCGCTCGCGGCCACGCCGCATTATCGCAACGCCGCGCCGATTGCCGGCCTCGCCAGCGCGGCTGACGTCGAATTCGCGTTCGATATGCAGGTGCGCCGGGTGGCGGAGCATCCACGTATCACCAAGCCGTTTTCGGATGAGGCATGGGCAGCGCTTGATGCGCTGGGGCAAAAAGTCGACGCCGCGCTGGACGATGGCGATGTGCGCTTGACGATGGGAGGCGAGCCGACCTTCGTCTCCATCGATGATTTTGAAAGTGCGGAATGGAACGCTGACGCTGTCGGCCCGCACAAGCGGGCGCTTGCCGATACGCTGATCAGGCGGCTGCGCGAGAAATTCGCACCAGGTGGCTTTCTGCATTATGGTCAGGGCAAGTGGTATCCTGGCGAAACCCTGCCGCGCTGGACGTTTTCGCTTTACTGGCGGCGCGATGGCAAGCCGATCTGGCACGATGAAGGTTTGATCGCCCGCGAAGCCGCGCCGACCCTCGTCGCGCCGAGCGATGCCCAGGCAGTCCTCACCGCCATGGCTGAGGCGTTAGGCGTCAGCAACGACACGATCGTTCCTGCCTATGAGGATCCCGCCCAATGGCTCCTCAAGGAGAGTAATCTTCCCGAAAACGTCACACCGGAAAACTCCAGACTCGAGGATGCGGAAGAACGCCACCGCATGGCCCGCGTCTTCGCCCATGGCCTGACCAAACCGACCGGCTATGTGCTGCCGATCCAGCGCTGGCAGGCCAGGGATGCGCGCCCCCGCTGGCGCTCGGAGCGTTGGTCACTGCGGCGCGCGCATCTGTTTCTGGTGCCAGGCGACAGCCCGGCAGGGTATCGTCTGCCGTTGGGCGCGTTGCCTTATGTACCACCAGCCGAATACCCGTATGTCTATCCCGCCGATCCATCGCAGGAGTTCGGTGCGCTGCCGGAATTTGCGCCGCGCGCGGCTGCACCCCGCGAGCAGGCAGCGGCCCATTTCACCGCAGCCAGCGCCACACAAGAGCGCATCGAACAATCCTTCGAGGCGGTCGATGGCAAGGTGCGCACCGCCATCTGTGTCGAGCCGCGCGATGGCCGCTTGTGCATTTTCATGCCGCCGGTCGAGCAGGTAGAGGATTATCTCGAACTGGTGAGCGCCGCCGAGGCCGCAGCCCGCGCGCTCGGGCTGCCGGTCCATATCGAGGGTTACGCGCCACCTGCCGATCCGCGGCTCAACGTCGTCAGGGTCGCTCCCGATCCCGGCGTCATCGAGGTCAATATCCACCCGGCATCGAATTGGGGCGAATGCGTCGCCACCACGCAAGCCGTTTATGAAGAGGCCCGGCAATGCCGTCTGGGTGCTGACAAATTCATGATCGATGGCCGCCACACCGGGACGGGCGGCGGCAATCACGTGGTGCTGGGCGGGGCGAAAGTCGGCGACAGCCCGTTTTTGCGCCGGCCCGACCTGTTGCGCAGCTTCATCCTGCACTGGCAGCGCCATCCCAGCCTCTCCTATCTGTTCTCGGGCCTCTTCATCGGCCCGACCAGCCAGGCGCCGCGTATCGATGAAGCGCGCCATGACGGGCTCTACGAACTTGAGATTGCGCTCGCGCAAATTCCCCGGCCGGGCGAAGGTGTGGCGCCCAGACCATGGCTGCTTGACCGGTTGCTGCGCAATCTGCTGGTCGACGTGACCGGGAATACGCACCGGGCCGAAATCTGCATCGACAAGCTGTTCTCGCCCGATGGACCAACCGGGCGTCTCGGGCTCGTTGAATTTCGCGGCTTCGAAATGCCGCCTGACCCGCGCATGAGCCTGGCGCAACAGGTTCTTCTGCGCGCCCTTGTCGCGCGCTTCTGGGCGCAGCCTGTTGGCGGCACGCTCACCCGCTGGGGCACGGTTCTCCACGACAGATTCATGCTGCCGCACTATATCTGGCAGGATTTTCTCGACGTGCTGGCCGATCTTCGCCACCATGGCTTCGAGTTGCGCCCCGAATGGTACGAGGCGCAGGCGGAGTTTCGCTTTCCCCTGTGCGGGGAGATCGACATCGAGGGGGTGAGGCTCGAATTGCGGCAGGCACTGGAACCCTGGCATGTTCTCGGCGAAACGGGCGCCATCGGCGGCACGGTGCGCTATACGGATAGTTCCGTCGAGCGCCTGCAGGTCAAGCTGACAACCGCTGATCCAGCCCGCTACAGCGTGTCATGCAACCGGCGCCATGTGCCGCTGACGGCAAGCGGAACCGGCGGAATGGCGGTCGCCGGTGTACGCTTCAAGGCCTGGCAGCCAGCGCAGGCCATGCACCCGCAGGTGCCGGTACATGCACCCCTGACATTTGACGTGTTTGACCGATGGAGCGGGCGCGCGCTCGGTGGCTGCGTCTATCATGTCGCTCATCCCGGCGGGCGCAGCTATGAGACATTTCCGGTCAATAACAACGAAGCGGAAGCCCGAAGGCTGGCGCGTTTTATCCCCTTCGGCCATTCGCCGGGGCCTTATGAGCCGGTGGCAGCCGATATCCACCCGGAATTCCCGATGACGCTTGATCTGCGTCGCCAGCCGGGCGTTTAAACGATGCCGTTCGGGCCGGCCAGACGGTCAGCGCTGCTCTCGCCGTTGCTGAGCCGATATCAGGGCCAGCCCGGGGTGGCTGACGAATTGCTGGATGCCCATGGCAACATCCGCCCCGTGTGGCGCGGCTTCATTGATTATCTGGCGACGATACCACAAAGCCGGCTTCCTCATATGCTGGCACGAGGCGATCAATATCTCCACAATGCGGGAGTGTATTTTCGCCAGTATGATGGGCAGGGGTCGGCTGAGCGCGACTGGCCGTTGAGCCATATGCCGATCCTTATCGACGATCATGAATGGCAGACTATTTCCGCCGGGCTCATCCAGCGCGCTGATCTTCTCGAAGCGGTCGTGAGTGATATTTATGGCAAAAATCGCCTTGCCGCATCAGGCCATCTGCCGGCCTCGCTCATCGCTGCCAGCAAGGAATGGCTGCGCCCGATGGTGGGCGTGCAACCGCGCGGCGGCCATTTTCTTCATTTTGTCGCGTTCGAGATCGGGCGCGGCCCCGATGGCTCGTGGTGGGTACTGGGTGACCGCACACAGGCGCCATCGGGCGCCGGTTTTGCATTGGAGAACCGCGTCGCGACAGCCAAGGTATTCGCCGATTTCTATACCGGTACCAGCATCCACCGTCTTGCCGGTTTCTTTCGTCGTTTCCGCGACACGCTGAATGGCATGCGCCGCAACGACACACATCGCGCATCCATCCTCACCCCCGGCCCGATGAATGAGAGCTATTTCGAACACGCCTACATCGCCCGTTATCTCGGCTTCGGCCTGCTTGAAGGCGAAGATCTGGCGGTGGAAGAGGGGCAACTGAAAGTCAGAACCGTATCCGGCCTGGTCCCGGTCGAGGTGTTGTGGCGTCGACTTGACAGTAATTTCGCCGATCCGCTCGAGCTTGACGAAACATCACAACTGGGCACGGCGGGGATGGTTCATGCGGCGCGGCAGGGCAATGTGACGCTGGTCAACGCGCTGGGCTCAGGCATCCTGGAATCGCGCGCCTTTCTCGCCTTCATGCCGCGGCTCAGTGAACATCTTCTTGGGCAGAAGCTCGCCTTGCCAAACATCGCCACCTGGTGGTGCGGCCATCCTGCGGAAGCCGAGCATGTGCGCCGCCACGCCGCCCATATGATGATCGGCGAAGCGCTGTCGACCCGTCTGCCGTTCGAAATCGATGAACATGGTGCACCGGGCAACCTGCTCCAGCAGCCACACGACGGCTTGCTCGAGCGCATGATTGATGAGGATGGCGCGCGCTTTGTCGGTCAGGAAGTCGTGACGCTGTCGACAACGCCGGCGCTGGTCGATGGCGTGCTGGTTCCGCGACCCATGAGTTTGCGGGTCTTTCTCGCCCGCACAAGCGAGGGCTGGCAAGTGATGCCGGGCGGTTATGCGCGCGTTGGCAAAAGCGAGGATCCGACCGCGATTGCCATGCGCCGCGGCGGGTCGGTTGCCGACGTCTGGGTGGTGAGTGATCGGCCGGTATCGACCGAGACGATGATGGCGCCGCCGCCTGGTCCCTTCACCCGCGCTCTGCCCGGCACGCTGCCCAGCCGGGCGGCTGACAATCTCTTCTGGCTCGGGCGCTATATCGAACGGGTCGAGGGCGATATCCGTTTGCTGCGCGCCTATCATCTGCGCCTCGCCGAGGGGACAGCTGAAACCAATCCGCTGCTGGAATTGCTGCACGATGCGCTGGAGGCCCGCGACCTTGATGTGACCTCACCGGTCCCCGCCGGTCTGCTGCAGACATTGCGCCACGCGCTCAACAGCGCCAGCAAGATACGTGAGCGCTTCTCGGTCGATGGCTGGATGGCACTGCAGGATGTCGAAAAGACAGCCCTGCGCTTCCAGCAAAGCGTGATGGCGGGAGATGACGCGGCCGCCGCGATGCGGGTTCTTCTGCGCAAGATTTCAGGATTTTCCGGCCTCGTTCACGAGAACATGTATCGCTTCGTCGGCTGGCGTTTCCTCAGTATCGGCCGGGCGCTGGAGCGCGCGACGTTTATCGCTGCCGGCCTCACGGCCTTCGTTGAAGGCGCCGGACTTGACGGCGCGCTCGAACTGGCGATTGAAATCGGCGACAGCGCGATGACACATCGGCGGCAATATTCAGTGGCCATGACCCGCAACACCGTGGTTGATCTCATCGCCCTTGATCCGCTCAATCCGCGCTCGATCCTTTTCAGCGTGAAGGAAATGCACGAACATATCAGCTATCTGCCGGGCGCTGATGTCTATGGCCATATGTCGCCGCTGGCCCGCGCTGTCCTGCGCGCACAGTCCGAAATCGCCATTCTGACACCTGAAACATTCGATGGCGCCGCTCTCGATCTTCTCTCGCAGCGCCTCGGCGAGATGTCGGATATCCTGACTTTGGCCTATTTCCAGTAGAGATCCTCATGCTCTACGATATCTCCCTGCGCATCTCGTATTCCTTCGGCGAGTTTACGGCGAGCGGCAGCCAGATCCTGCGTGTTCTGCCGCGTGAACTGCCGGGCATCCAAAGAGTGATCGCCTCCCATCTCGATTTCCAGCCGCGTGCGACGGCACGCGTGGACGGGATCGACTTCTTCGGCAATGCCACCGTCAATGCGAGCTACCGCTACGTGCAGCACGAACTATGCTTCACCGTTCATGCGCGGGTGCGGCGCAGCGACGCCGGGGCGCAGCCCGACATGCCGACGCGCCTGGGCGCGCTGGCCGACGAGATTGCCAGCTATCGCGGCCTGGATGCCTATTCGCCGCATCATTTTATCGGGCAATCGCAGCGCATCCGCCGCGACAATGCCATCGCCGCCTATGCTCACGCCATCAGTCGCCGCGACCTGCCGGTCTTGGAAAATGTCATCGCCATCTCGAACGCGCTTCATCGCGATATCGCTTTTGATCCCGAGGCAACCGACGTCAAGACGCCGGCAGGCGTCGCCTTCGCCCATCGCAAAGGTGTTTGCCAGGATTTCACGCACATCATGATCACCGCCCTGCGCGCGATGGGTATTCCAGCCGGCTATGTCAGCGGCTTCCTGCGGACCATCCCGCCCGAGGGCCAGCCGCGTCTGGAAGGGGCGGATGCCATGCATGCCTGGGTGATGGCGTGGTGCGGAACTGAAGCAGGATGGATCGAAATTGACCCGACCAACGGCATCACGGTTGGCAGCGACCATATCGTGGTCGCGATCGGTCGCGATTATAATGATGTGGCGCCGGTCAGCGGCATCCTCAAGACCGCCGGCAGCCAGAAAACCGAGCAGGCCGTCGATGTCATCGCTGTCACTGAGCGGACGTGAGACCATCACGCAGAAGACGGGTCACGTATGGGCGCCAAATTACCAAATGATAACCGCAAAAAATCTGGAGCGGGCGAAGGGATTCGAACCCTCG
>FRDC01003777.1_pt1 | contig 134833 bp, 253 predicted proteins | sample 1106171 | NCBI WGS metagenome assembly FRDC01 (sample SAMEA3930566, study PRJEB13176) | freshwater metagenome | biome: Drinking water system; feature: drinking water; material: water | place: Singapore | collected 2014-12-20 | reverse complement strand
ATGCTGCTTATGATGCTGCTTATGATGCTAGAAAAGAAAATTTGAAACAAACTGCAAGAATTTGTGTAGAAATTTTAGGCGACGACATTATTCAAGCAGTTAATGAGTTAATGAGAGAAGAATAAAATGTTGAAAATTCAAAAATCAGATTCTCCTGCGGAATTAAAACTACAGGCTTTAGAAGATTTTCTGTCTGAAAATAATATTGAAATTGCGGCAGAAAACAGGGCTTTGATTGTTACGATTGACAACCGACGTTTTGAATTATTTAATATCGAAACTGAGCAGGAAGTTGATGAATTACCACGTAAGTTTGACGCTGAAAAATTAGTTGTTTTTGAATAAAAGATTTACTGACAGCAAGGTTTTCCTTTTCCTTTCTTCCTTGTTGTTGGTAAATAGAGAGAAAGAAGTAAGAGTGTGGCTTGAGGTTTACTCGCCTGATTACTTCTTTCTTTTCTATAACTTGCCGCAAAAATAGGAAAATTATATGAAATTACAATCTAACACTTACATAGAAAAAGGTGTAACTAAAAAAACTTTTAGAAAAGCCTAAATATAGAGTACGTTTTACAGGGGGAGTATTTTCACTTTATGCTTTAGAGCGTACTTTTAATTTGCGGGAATGGTATATTTTAGGCTTTTACGAAACAGAGACTACGGCTTTAGAAGATAAAGCAAAATGCGAAAGTGAGACATAATGATTTTATTGGATGTAGTTCAAAACAAAGAAACTATTGAAATTGGTTTTGAAAAAGAAATAAACGATTACTATGTTTCTTTTGATGTGAAAGATTCAGTAGTTTTTGAAAATGATGACAACGTTTTTATCCTGCCGCAAAATGCAGAAATTTTTAACACAGAAAAAGAATATTTAACTTTTGTGGATAACGAAGGGAATTTTCTTAACTTATACGTTAATTCTGAGGTTTAAATTATGGGCTGGGATTATCTTAAAAATTTTGATACTTCAGGAAATAAAATTCAAGAATATTTTGATAACCGATATTCTCCAATTAAATCTGCGATTGTAGACGATGTTTATTATGCTGCTTACAAACTAAAACAATCAGAAAAAATAATCTGCTTGGTCATTCCTTTTGAAATCAATAATTTGGATGATTATAATTTTGGCTACAAAGTAATGGATTCATCTGTTCATCCTTATTACTACGACGTGCCGAAAGATATTTTTGCTTTACTTTCTGTACCAGAAACAGATTTTGAAAAAGATTGGTTTATACAAGTAAGAAAACTTAACAATCGGTAATCTGCCGCAAATATAAAAAATATTTTATAAATTACTTCTGTTAATCTAATAAACTCCTAAATAAGCAGATAAGTTTTTATGCAAACATTTTTACCTTACTCTGATTTTAAACTTTCTGCATTAGTGTTAGACGGCAAAAGACAATTCAAACAATTAGTAGAATCTATACAAATTTTAAATGTCCTTTGCGGCAAATCTCAAGGTTGGCAGCATCATCCTGCCGTTCGCATGTGGCGAGGTTATGAACCCGCTTTGCTTGACTACGCTGTAGCATTTCTCAACGAGTCTTTATCACGCGGCGTCAAGGTTTCTGCCGCAACTCAGGAAAAAATTTATTCGTTTGCGGCAGAGGTTTCAGAAGAAAGAATTTACCCTAAATGGTTAGGAAATAAAGACTTTCATCTTTCGCATCAAAGTAATTTACTGCGTAAAGATTTTAAATATTACTCCGCTTACTTCGTAGGCGTGTCGGATAACTTGCCTTACATTTGGCCTAAAAATGAGTGATTTTCTCTTGACAGGTTGCCTACACTGTAGTAAACTGTCTTCAACGTTGAAACAAGAAAGGAAAAATCATGACCGTAATTCAAAAAATTGCACAAACTCTTGAGGCTTGGAATAATTGCAACAATTCAGGTAATCAGGAATGGTTATCAAAACATGAAGAAACTTTAAATAGTTTAGTAAAGAATTACTTGCCAAGTGGTTCAGGTTTCGATGCTGGTGTACAGCTTGATTTCAGCCGCAGCGACTCATCGCGTATTATCTTTCAAACTTCTTTCCATCACATGAACGGGGCAGGATATTATACACGATGGACAGAACATGATATTACAGTTAAACCAAAATTTAACGGAATTTCTATTAAAGTTTCTGGAATTAACTACAAAGAAATTAAAGAATATATTGCTGAAATCTTTAATCAAGTTTTAACTGAAACTTATGAAATTTAAGAGTCATTTTGGAAGAAAGGAAATTTTATGACCAAAACAGAAAAAGAAAATTTGACAAGATTAGAAAGTAACTACGCTCGACAGGTTTTAAAAAATGATTCCTTAGTAGAAGAAAATTCTATTTTAAAACGACAGTTAGAAATTATTTGCGAGAGATACAAAATCTCTGACGACGAACAAAACGAAATTAGAATTGCTGCTGTGAAAGGAAACTAAATGAATCTGCGTGACGCAAAAGCTTTGACCGAAGCCTATTTAGAGCATTTTGGTTTAAATGGTTGGCGTTTTGAGTTTGACCGCAGTATTAAACGGTTTGGAGCTTGTTTTCATTTGCAAAAAAAGATAACTTTATCAGAACGATTAGTTTTAGCGAATTCCGAAAATATTGTAGAACAAACTATTTTGCACGAAATTGCTCATGCATTAGTAGGGGAAGGGCATGGACATGACTGGGTTTGGCAAGCGAAAGCGCGTGAACTTGGCTGTTCTGGCAACCGCTGTTATGGGGATGAAGTAACGCGAGCGGAAAGCCGTTATCTGGCGGTTTGCCCGAACTGTCAAGCATCTATTCCGAAAAATCGTAAACCTACTAAACTTTATGCTTGTACTCCATGCTGTAAAAAACACAACAACGGTAAATATCATCCGAATTTTCAGTTTAAATTAGTTCCCAATCCGGTATTTGTTTAAAATATGAAAAAGTACAAAACTCACAAACACATCTGTAAAAACTGTTTTTACACAGCGATTTGTGGCGATAGTTCTTGTGAAATTCCAAAATAATTTGAATGTGTAGATTGTAAAGAAGGAAATAGATTGATTACCGATTCACAAGGGAATATTGGTAAGTTGTTTAATAAACCTAGTACTATTTCTAATATTAGAGAAAATGCCTAAACTTTAATTTCTGCCGCAAAGGTAGAAAACATTTAACTAATTTGAAGCAATCTCTTACAAGATAGATAAAATAAAATGAAATACTTAAATCCAGCACAACTAGAAGCATTACGTTTTTATTACAAAGTAGAAGTTGATTCTTTTCAAGAATTAGTAAAAGAATGTGATTTAAAGCAAGTAGATAATAAACTAATTCATGACATGGTTTATTTCTCGGCTGAAGTTTGGCTTGATGAACTTTCAGAACAAGTTTTAATTATTGGTAAAGAACAAGCAAAAAATAAAATTATTTACTATGTGGGCGGCGAAAATTCGGCAGAATTGTGTTTTTATTCAAACGGTATTTGGATTTATGACAATCTTTACTCTCGTTTTGAACGATACTTAACTGATGCCGAAGAGTCTGCCGCAGACTGACAAAATATTTATGATTTACAATTTATTTCTCACTTTCAATAAATTGGTTTCTTTTATCATTCTTTTTCTTCGCTAGTCACAAATATTTCTTCATCTTTTGCGGCAGACTTAAAATTAAATAAATAATGAATGAGGCTTTAATTTTCTTCGCTATAGCTATGGCGTACACTGTTTGGAAGCACAGCAAAAAATCCTGAAAAATCTGTTGACAAGTCGCCTACAGTGTAGTACACTCTTCTCAAGTCAGAAGAAAGGAAAACCACATGACTGCTTTAGAAAAACCATTAGATGTAATGACTTTTGAAAACTTACAGGAAATAGGATTTAAAGCTATAGGTAAAAATACATCATACCTAACATTTTCAAAAATTAAAAATGACAAAGTGCTGTGGGCAATAACAGCAAGGATAAACGACCAGCCTTATACAATTCCTGCTTATTATTTATTTTCAGCACAAATTAAAGTTTCTGAAAAACCAGTTAAGTTTGACAGTCCTAGTTTACCTAGATGTGAATATCTTGAAATTAAACCTTTAGTTGATAATTTAGGTAATTTTATCAAATATTTAAATACAATCTCTTCTCTATTTTAGCAAGGAACCAACATGCCAACCACTTTTACAGAGAAAACCGCGCTTGAACGTCAGCTTGAGAACATGGTTATATCTGCCGAAATTGAGCAGCGTAGACGCCAGCGTGAAGCTGAGCACGAGCGATTCATCAACGAACAATTAGCCAAGTCTGCAGCAGAAAAAGCGAAGCAAATAGAAAATAAACACCTTTTGAATTCAATTTTAGGATAAATTATGAATAATTACGTTACGGTGAGCCACAATGGACAGTTTTTGCATATTTATCCAGAAATAGCAGAAAAATTTAACCTGAAACCTTATCAAAACTTATCTGAAACTAAGTTTTGGGAAGTTTTAAAAGAAAATGCTTTACATGGAATTGCTCTATGCCAGTTAGAAATTGCGATTAAGGAGTTTAATAGAGGAGAAGACTTAAGCCAGGCATCTGAAATCTATGAAAATTACAACCAAGTTTTTAGAAGAAATGCTGACGGAAATGAATGCTGAGTTTGATTTAGATTTTAAAATTTCAGGCAAGCACTCTATTTTCTGCCGCAAAACTAAGGAAAATATTGCATTTGATTCTAACAGTGATATTTTTAATTATCTTTGCGGCATGCGTCGTGCTTTCTGGATGATTCGCAATAACCATCTAACAACTGTGAAATAACAATTTGACTCAGATATGAAATATTTATTATTACTTTCTTTACTTTTTATTAACCTAGATACAAAACCTAAATATTACTTTTATTATTCCACCGAAGCAAAGAAAACAATTCGAGGCTGTCAACCTAGAGCCTTAATCGCGGGGCAGATTGTTGAATATACGCGCTATGAGGCAACCTACGTTGAGCCTGAGATGGTTTGGGCGGAGTATTATTTAGGTTACGGGGAAAAATATGACTGCAAGTAGAGAATTTTATTGACACCTTGCCTACAGTGTAGTATACTCTGGTTGTAGTTGAGAGAAAGGAACCTAAGATGATTGCACAAATTGAAATCCAAAAACTGCGCGCGATTCATGGAACGGTTAGAGAAGTTGCAAAATATCTACCGTTCGAGAACTCTGTTATTATTACCAGACATGTTTTAATGGCGGCAAATAATAAAATTGCCCGCGAATTCTCTGCCGCAGTTAAAGAAAAATTTGAAAAAGATTCAATGGAACTTTTCGGCAGTATTTGTCCTGAAGTAGAAGAACAGGAAGCACTTAAACAATTAGAACGGTTTGCAAAAAGAGGTAGTTAATGTCCGACCAATTATTAGACGATATAGAACAAAAAATGAATGCTTTTCTCAATAACTGTACGGATGAAGAGTTTTGGCAAATGCTAGAAGAAGCTGGTTTAGAGGTTTATTCTAAGTCCACAGAAAATGTTTTTACAGAAGAAGAAAACAATGAATAATCCCTATCATTTTATTATTAAATTTTTAGATGGAAGCTACCTTGCTTCTAAAAAATATCCTAATCAAAGAGTGAAGCAGAAACACTATTCACATTCTGCGGTAAGATTTTTTAACCATGAGGAAGCTAAAGCATGGCTTAAAAATAATTCGTTAGAGGGAGAGATTCTAGCTACCAGAATTCACGGTGAAATTATCGGTGATATTGAAATCTTTGCGGGTGTTTTTGGTTTTGGTGAGAGAAAAGAAAATGGTTATTACTTCCGTGTTAATGGTGAAAGTGATAATTCTTTCTTTAAAACAAAAGATGAAGCATTGCTTGCCGCACTCGGTAAAAAATATTTAGGCGAAAATGACGAAGGTTTTCTCTGCTTTGCGGCAAGAATGTTAGAAATGCCAGAATCAGACGAGGAATAAATATGGACTTTGGAAAACTTTGGCAGAATTTCTTGCAGAAATAAATAAAAAAGTTTTTACAGAGAAAGAATTGAAAGAAGGAAAAACAGTAATAAATTTTCTAGGAAGTGCGGCAGAGTATAAAAAGATGTTAAAAATTGCTTTTGAGAAAAATCCAAAGGAGTAGTAAATATGGTGTATTTAGAATGCCTGCATTGTGAGTCTGGTAATTTAACTTTTTCACAACCAACATGGAATGTAGGAGATGAATTTTCAATTTCCACTATCGCATCTTGTGACGATTGTGCGAAAGAATCTTTATTTGAACTAGAGATTTCAGATGTAATCGAAGAAAAGAAACTGTAAATATTTTCCACACTTTGCGGAATATTTAGAGATTTATGATAAATGCATGAAAGAAAGATTTACTATTGAAAACGCAAAACGAAATCCAACGCAAGTAAGAAAGTATTCAGCAAATCGGAAATTTCTCAGACCAAAAATTTCTTATGAGATTATTAATTTCTCCAAGAAGACAAAACAATATTAATTTAGGTATACGTCTAATCCCTTCCTTAGAATACAGTAACTCTTAGAAGAAATTTCAGACTTTCTGAAAACCCCAAGTCATAATTCTTGGTTTCTTTCTTGATTTATCTCTTTTGGAATGTATTTATGAATTAAATTAACTGTGTAGACACACTTCGACCTTAATTAACTTTCTAGCACTGATTTTAAAAGTTAAGTCAACGCCTGCGAAAGTATTTTATTTGATTGTTTAGTTCTTTCCGATTGAGTGGTTTTGAGAATAGATTGTCGTTTATGTATTCGGCAATTCTTGTTAAGTCTAATTCTGGATAATATTTATTAGTCCAGCCAAGAATTGCAATCATCGTGTTATTCCGCTTTCCATCATTCACAATCTCACCAAACTTCTTCTTGGCTGATTTCAATACAAACTCTTCTGCGTCATAAATTTCTTTAATTACTTTTTCTGAAACAGGTTCTTCTTTTTCGCTTTCTTTAATTTCTGTAATTTTCTTTTCCCAAGCTAAAATATTTGTGTCATAAGTTAGACTACTTCTCTCCTGTACCCTACCTTCCCCAAAATGACCTAGCTTTTTTAATCCAGCAATAACAACTTCTCTAGTAATTAAAGCTACATCTTTGTTATTTGATTTATAACGTCTATCACGGGAATCAATACTACAAGGCAAAACATAGAAATGTCCGTTTTTAATTAAATCAAGTTTAGCTCTACTGAAGTATTTAAAATAATCAACAATTAAATTTTCAGTATAACTATCTTCACAGGCTAAATGAACATGTTCGCCTTTATTTGCAGTATAGGTAGTAAAAGTTTCTATTCCGCAAGCATCCAGAAACATTTTAACTAATCTTTTTGCGCCTTCCGAGTCGGGGTCTAAAATTAAATGACCTTTGGTAGTGTATGAACCAACTCCCCGGCTATCTGATTCGTTGATTCTCATGAACTTTTCAATCCGTTCAGGTTTTAGACGCCAATCTAAGCGAAACCAGCCGTGTTTTGTTTGCGGTTCGCCAGCGGAACCTCTACCACCATTTAAGATATGTTTAAAAGCGGGTTTTTTATCGCATTTAGTTGAGTAAGCACGATTTCCAAACAAAACAGGGACAGTGCAAATTCTGCCTTTTGCATAATAATGTTTGTACAAATCCAAACAAGTTTCTAACTTCTCGTAATTTGCTGTTTTTGCAGCTACAGCTACACCTTGTATTCTTCTGTACTCAGATTTAGATAGTTTACGTTTTTCCTCTAAAGTGTAAAAAGAATGGATGTTTATTTTTCTCTTTACGATAGGATTGTAGGAAACTGTTCTTTTTAAAATTCCTTGTTCAACTAACTTATCTAAAAAATTATAATAAGTTGCGGCAGAGCATCCGAGAGTTTTTAATAATCTAGGATTTCTACCAGACCAGAAATTTCTTCCAGTAACATATTCGCCGCAAGTAAAGAACAAAAATGACATTATTTTTGCCTCAACAGCGGTTTTTATATTTCTCTCAATTAGAGTAACCGGAACGAATAATTTTTGTGAATTAAGATTAGTTATTTGAGCAGCTATTTCACCACAAGAAATTCCATGATAAGTCTCTTCAAACTTTGTTTCCAAAGAAACTATTTCATTTTCATATTGTTTGAATTTCTTTAATAGTCTTTCCAAAATACACAACTTCCATTAAGAAAAATTTGATGAGAATATTTCTGAGAATACGAACACTGGAAGTTATGTAAAAGCAATGGCTTGCTAATATTGTTTTTCTAGTTCGTATTCTACATCATTTATTCTCATCATGCAAACTATTTTATTCAGATTTTGAAAAAAGTCAAGCATACTCGATTATAAAATATTTCCCCCTTTTGCGGCAAAATCCGCTAAAATAAACTCATGAAAAGCTTTCCAGAAAACGCTTAAAACCCCATACTATGCTACACCAAAAGCCGAGCTTAGAACTCTGTGAATTTGTGAAGCCGAAAAGATTAGTGAATTCTAATGAAAATTTCCAAGAAACCTGTTGACAGAATCGAAAAACGTGCTATACTGCGTTTGTAAGTTGATGGAAACAAAAACTTACTCACCACTTGAAAAGATATTCTCTCAACTATTAGAGGGTTTAATCGTCAAGTAAGCTTGCGTGAAATAGCGCAAGCAATTCCGAAGCATTCACAGATAGCTTCTCACTATTTGAATTTTCTTCAGGTTAATAGAATGTTTTCGGTTAAATTTAACTTGAATTATTTCTTATTTGAATTACAGCGGGTAAGAAATAACTTTTAAGCTGTATTGTAGGCGATAGTTGCTGAAATTTAAAAATAGATTAAATAGAAGCATTTCTTTTAAAGTGAGAAATTGTGGACTAAATTTAATCGCAGTGTAGACTTGAGAAGCTACGACTGGAAGTTAAACTATCTAACTTCTAATATAAATCCAGCCGTTTCTTAGAAAAATTCTAAATAGAAGGAAAATATGGAAACAACGAAACAAAAATGTTTAAAAATGTTGACAAACAGAGGTATGTTTGAAAATCAAGCTGAACAGGTTTTAGAACGCGCTTTGCCAGAAATTGAAATCGGTAATTATGAAATAACTTGGAACCGACCCGCTTCAGAGTACCCAGAACCGTTATATGCGGTAATTAATGTAATTTTAAATAAAGTTGCTCTTGAGTGGATTGATGAGAATTTACCGGAAGCTTGGTTTCGTCCATTTTTCATGCATGGTTTATTGTGACGTAAGATTTTATTGACAATATATCTACAATGTAGTATTGTCTCAATTCAGAAGGGAAATTCAGTGACTAATCAAGAGTACCTTAATAATTAGGCGATTTGTTGAATATTCCACAATCAGAAATTTTCTGAAACACAAAATATTTGTGAAGTTTGCGGTAGATGTAAAAGAAAGAAAAACCCTATGAAATATCAAGTAGAAATCCTATCTTTCTCTGAATTACCACAAGAAAAACAAAAAGAACTTTACTTAGAAACCATCCAAGATAGTGACTGCCCAATCTCTTTCGCATGTTTTTCTGAAGCACGAATTAAGATGTGTGTGCTTCCCTGTCTATGGTACGCAGATTTTACTCCGGTAGATGACATGTTTGTTTTCAGCTTAGTTAAGAAATTAATAGAAGAAAAAAGAAACATCAATGAATGAAATCGAGAGGACGTGAAATTTATATGAGAACACTTCTTAATAGTTTAGTTATTTCTTATTTAATTCAAGTAATTTTTCTTTGGACTTGTTTCTTGTTCGATAAGATTACTGAAAATAATTTCAAACTTACATGGTTTCGAGCGTTTTATTATCCGTTAATTTTAAAACCTCAGTTTCTCGGATTAAAAAGTTTCTATAACGATTTTTTAAAAGAAAAATAATATGAAATTACAACAATTTATTGAAGAATGCGGATTTGAAACTCGTAGCTATTCAGGGCGCGGAATGTTTGGTAAAGAATGTCTTGGTGTAACCATTGAAGACAGCCTACTGCATTTCGTGGCGGAGCTATTGGATTTAGCTGAAGAGATGTCAGACGTTAAGAATCTGGCTACTGCCTTGCAAAATGCGAGAACTGACAGCATGGGACTTGGGACTATTATTTATTTTCCTTATATTCCTTACAAAGAAAATTAAATATGAAAATTCTAAAAATTAGCTTGCTATTGATTCTCCTCGTTTTACCAGTCGCCGCAAATACGAAAAATTTTGCTCAGTATCACTTCTACCATTCAAAAGAAGATGAGCGTCTACAACGTTCTGACCGCACATGCCTGACTCGTTGTAGGATTGGCGATGCAGTTTTCGTCTATACAAGGCTTTCAGACAAACAGGAAAACACACAAGGCGATGAGAAGTATTTAGGCAAAGGCATTTATTTAGATTGTATAGTACCATGATTATTTTTAAACTATATCTTTACGGGCTTGTTGCAATAATAGTTTCCTTAGTTGCGGCGGATATTTGGTATTTTTATAAAACTAAAGAAAGAACAGGTTTATTTTTGTTTGTACTTATCTCGCTAACATACCCAATCTGGCTTACACAAGTGACGTTTGACTGTCTAAAAGGCAGAAGCATCTAAAAACTGCTTGACAGTACTCCTACAATGTAGTATGATACTTCTATCAATGAGAAAGGAACACTAATGACTTCACAAAAAGATTTACTACTTGCGGCAGGGTACGAATGGTTAAGCAGTACGGTCTATCAAAAATACATTGCCGAAATTATTGTAGAATTCAACCTGCCTTTAGAATATTTAGATAAACAACTCTTAATTAAATACGATTGGCAAGGACAAATCTTAAATGTCTTTGTAAATAATCGTGAATTAGAATTAATTATTTACGAAGGTGAGAATGTTGTTTATAACTCACAAGAACTGATTCAGGAATATAAAGAAAGGATTTTCGCAAATTTATGACGTATTCAGAACTAGCTATCACGCAACTCCAAGCTTTAAATGAAAGGCAGGAAAAAATAAATTCTGTACTTTGCGGCAATCTTGATTCTTTAGTAAATAAAACAAAAGAACTTTTGCCGCAAATTGACGAAAATATTTATCGCAATATTCTGATTGAAGAAAGAGATAGCTTTCCGTTACTTGCAGGTTTTCTTTCAACACAGGAATATTTAAAAAGAGTTTAAATCTATGGAAATTAAACCTAAAACCTTAAAAGATGCTTTTCTTGAAATCTATAAAAACGAAAATCCTTATCTTTTACTGAATATTTATGTTAGTAACAGAGACAAACGATTTATTTCTGATGATTTCTGGTTTGAAGATATAAACGGAAATGTTTGTGATGAAAAAGAAGCACAAGTATTATTAGTAAATAACTCCAGTGATGGAAGAGTCTATAAATTTAATATGTTAGAAGAAACTACATGGGAAAATTGTACGTCTATTTTTCAAAATCAAGACCAGATTGAAATTTGGAAAGCTGTGAATCCTTTTGAATAATATGAGTTTAGCAACTGACATAGAGCATGGTGAAAAGATTTTTAATCAAATCTTTCAACTAAACCCTCAAGAAATTAGAAATGTTCTCAACAATATTTTTAAATCTATTGATTGGGAAGAAGAAGGTATTGAGTTTTTTGTACTTTCTAAGTTGAGTGTAGAAGATAGGCCAGATTCCATCAAAATTCAAATCAGCAAAGATTACTACTATGAAATCTTCATAACAGGTATTGATTTTCACAATTCTTACAATTATCAAACACTTGTTACTTTTGATGAAAACTTTAATCTTTCGGGTTATTTATGACTGAATTGGAACTTCTTAAAAACCAGTTAGAAATCGGTACTCCTATTTTTCACAAAATATTTTCTCTTTCTGCGGCAGAAAAACTTGAGTCAATTGAATTTTAATTCTTTACTATCTATTTATCGAACTACTTCTGTCTCTCATGCAGATACATTTTTAGCTGCGAAAGACGCTGTTAAGAACTATATCCGCGAAAATTTCACGCAAAAAACTTGAAAAACTTGTTGACACGCTGCCTACTTCGTAGTAAACTTCACTCACAGTCAAGGAACGAGAAATCAACTCTTGGCAACATGTTAGACTGTATGTGGTAAGAACATAGTTACTAATTTTGTAGACAAATATCTACATTAGTTTTTGGGCTATCAGGGACTATAAACTCCTGACTTATCAAATTCCAATAAAAACCTGTTTTATTGATTTTTGACAACAAAACTTGCTTAGAAAGTTTAGGCAAGTCAAAGCTAATATTCATAGCCCCATTTAAATCCGCATCACACGTAAATTTACATATTTTGCACTTAAACAGTTCTCTATATCTATTAGATTTTTGAACCCACCCGCATGAAGAACATCTTTGACTCGTAAAAGCTGAAGGCACTTTGTTTATACGGACACCGTTTTCAACGCAATGAGATTCTAGCTTATCAAAAATTTCTTTGTATACGAAATGGCTTAATTTTCTTGATGTACGATTTTTGAATCTGAGGTTCTTAATATCTTCAATATTTACTTTCTGTACATCTGATAAATTTAATTGATTAATAGACCAATTAATATAGTTCTTTCTTAGATTTACTAATTTATTGAAACTGTTGCTTCCTTTTTTCTTCTTTGAAAGTCTGTTTAGTATGTTATCTAAATCATGTAGGTCTGAATTTTTTGTAGAATGTTGTTTATCACTAGACATGAAAGTTTTTTTAATTCCAATATCAACTCCAATGATTTTACCGTAAGATTTAGATTGCGGTTCAGAAATTTCAAAATTAAAAGTTATGAAATTCTTAGATAACCTAATACCTTTTAAAAGATTTCCTTTCTCATTTAATTTGTTGAAATGTTTGTGTTTTTTGACAGGAATCTCAATTTTTAGTTTATTACCTAAACTTGCTAAAGTTATATACCCATCGAAGATTGTACTGTTGTTCCAATCTTGTTTAATAAATCTTTCATCGAGTTCAGGACAAATATTAAAAATATTTGGTTTAGATATTTTTACATTATTATAGATTTTCTGTAATTTGTTGGCTTGTTCTATTTTACCTTCTTGTAAAAATTTATTTATAATAAATAACCGCTGTTCTTGTTTTCTCCGAGTGCCTCTAACAATTCCAGAAGCTTGCTTACCTGCACACTGAATGGCTCTTGCGGAAAGCCATGTTGAAATCTGAGAACTAATTTCTTTAGGAATCAAGTTCGGAACCTTTTCCAAATTCCATAACAAATCAATAAATTGGGAAATTACATTTTTATACTCATCTATGAATAAATTTATTTGCTGACGTTTTTCAGTATTTGCAAACTTTAATGTAACTTTACTTGACCGAATCATTGAAACAATTTACTATAGTTTTCTATAACTGTCAATATTGTGAGTTTATATTTTTATACGCAAGATTTAATGGATGTGGAGAAAACATTTTGTTTTCGTAGAAGCAATTGAAATTAAATTAAGCGAAAAAACAGTCTCTAATTACTTATCTAAATAATTTTGACATGGGTTATTTAGATTAAAACTAATGATTGCGAAAAAGTTACCGATTATGGTTGCAGATTTTGCACTTCGGGGCATCTGGGATGTTGCCTGAAACAATTATTACTTTCTAAATAAAGGAAAATAAAATGGGTTATACAACAGATTTTGACGGACAGTTTAATTTAGACAAACCTTTAACTTTAGCTCATGCTGAATATCTAAGAAAATTCTCTGAAACTCGCAGAATGAAACGTAATTCAGTTTTAACTATGCACCGCAGTGACTCTTTGAGAGAAGCGGTTAATTTACCAGTAGGCATCGAAGGCGGGTATTTTGTTGGAGAAGAAGGTTTTGCAGGGCAAAATCACAGCGATGATATTACTGATTACAATAGTCCGCCCGACGGACAGCCCGGTTTGTGGTGTGGTTGGGAACCAAACGAAGAAAGCACCGCTATTGTTTGGAATCAAGTAGAGAAATTCTATAATTACATAGAATGGTTAGAATATTTAATTCGTCATTTTTTAAAACCATGGGGTCATGTTTTAAACGGTAAGGTTACTTGGCAAGGTGAAGATATGAATGACAGAGGCAGTATCTCAGTTCTAAATAATCAAATTTCCTCAGTAGAACTTTAAACTTTTAGAAATATATGTTTGACCAGTTTAACAAAGAACTACAGCGCAATTTTAAATTTCTCAGTGAAGATACATTATTCTGTGTTCCGATTGACCGCGATGAAATCTGGCAACAATATTTATCAGGTTTTGCGGCAGAGGATAGTCGGCAAGAACATAACTGCAATTGTTGCCGTAGCTTTTTGCGTCAATACGGTTCAATAGTAGCAATCAAAGATAGTAAGATTGTTTCAATTTGGGATAATTTAAACGTTCCCGAAGAATACGAGCAATCTGTACAGAATCTTTCTAATTATATTCACTCTTTTGGAGTAAACGATGTTTTTCTGGATTCTTTACAAGTTGTTGGAACGAAACAAAGCTACGACCAAAAACGAAACGTTACTTGGGGACATTTCTGGCTACAATTGCCACAGGAAGTAGTTATTGATAAACGTCAACTTGACACTGTGCGTGGACAAAGACGAACTGACAAGGAAGTATTTCAACGCGGGCTTGATGAATTAACAATTGATTCTACTGAAACTGTACTTGATTTGATTTCACAAAATTCTCTTTATCGCGGTGAAGAATTCAAACCTGCTGTAAAAGAGTTCAACCGTGTGCAAAAACTTTACGGGCAAGTTGCGGCAGATTTGAAAAATAATTTTGTTTGGCAGCAATCACGTAAATCATTTCAAGTAAATAGAATCCGCAACACTGCTATTGGTACTTTACTGATTGATTTGAGTGCTAATTTAGAATTAAACGAAGCACTTAAAAAATATGATAAAGTAATGGCTCCTAGTAATTACAAACGAACTACTGCGCCTGTAACAGCAAAACAAGTAGAGAAAGCTAAACAGGAATTAGGCGAAACAGGATTGTTGGAATCTCTATATCGTCGGTTTGCTACTGAAACAGATTTGAATATTAACAATCTTTTGTTTGTAGATAAATCATCGCAACTTCTGGATGTATTTCAACAAGTAGCAAAAGATGCAGTAATTAACCCGAAAACCTTAAAAAAGGTAGAAGAAATTTCTATTGATAATTTTATTGAAAACGTTTTGCCGCGTGCAAAATCATTAGAAGTTTTGGTAGAAAATTATCATCTTAATAATTTTGTCAGTTTAATCACTGCGCAGGATAATAATTCTCCTAGTTTGTTTAAATGGGATAACCCGTTTTCTTGGAGTTATACAAACGGCGTAACAGATTCAATTAAACAAAATGTGAAAGAAACAGGCGGAAATATTGATGGGGTTTTACGCTACTCTATTCAATGGAATGAAAAGGGTAACAATAACAATGACTTTGATGCTTGGATGCATCATGAAAAGGGTGAGCAAATTGGATTTAATACTTACAAAAAACCCATGACCTCACCGTCAGGGGGTCAATTAGATGTTGATGTTGTAAATCCAAACGGGAAGCTTGCAGTAGAAAATATTTACTGGTTTAGAAAAGATAATATTAAGCCCGGTAAACATGTTTTTTCTACCCATAATTTTTCTAGTAATACTTCTGCCGCAGGATTTAGTGCTGAGTTAGAATGCGACGGTGAAACTTATAATTTTGAGTATGGTAAACCTTTACGTGGGAATGAAAGAATTCAAGTAGTAGAAGTTATTTATAATCAGAGTGGTACTTTCACTGTAAAACCGTTAATTGATTCTACTTCTAATGTAACTTCAAAAGAAAAATGGAATGTAGAAACAAATAAATATACAAAAGTGCGGCAGGTAATGTTATCCCCAAACTTCTGGAACCGGAATGAAATCGGTAATAAGCATTTCATGTTTATGCTTGAAAACTGTAAACCAGATGAGTCAGAAAAACTTGCTGGGTTTTACAATGAGTTTTTAAAGAATGAATTACATGACCATCGTAAAACAATGGAAATGGTTGCAAGTAAACTTGAAGTTGAAAAATCAGAGAACCCACTTGCTGGAATTGGGTTTTCATCAACCCGACGAAATTCACTAATTGTTAAAGTCGGCGGTGCTTTTGACCGCATTGTTAAAGTTAAATTTTAGGAGATTAAAACTATGTCAGAAAACTTATTTGAAACAGCGGTTCGTGAGAAAATCCGCTTTACAACAAATCGCGGAGTTTTGTCAGTAGAGGAACTTTGGGATTTGTCATTAAATTCTCTTGATACTTTGGCAAAAGGTATCAATAAACAAGTAAAAGCGGAAGAGGAAGAAAGTTTTATTCCTTCCGCAAAGAAGCGAAAAAATTCTACACCTACGCTTCAGCTTGAGATTTTGAAACATATTATTGCTGTGAAAGTTGAAGAAGCCGACGTTGCTAAGACTCGTGCTGAAAAGGCGGCAAAGCGAGCGCATCTGAAAACATTGATGGCTGAGCAGGTCAACAAAGAATTGTCGGCTAAGTCTGTTGATGATTTGCAAAAGATGCTTGCAGAGCTTGGGGATGATGAAGAATAATTAACTTAATAAATTAATACTACCTTTTATTTCTGCCGCAAATTGATGGAAAATATTTCTTGACGTTTGCGGCAGATTTCAGCAAACAAGCCTTATTGCTGAAAAGTTAGCAGGTTTTAATAAAAAATCTGTTGACAACTTTATGAAAGCATCCTAACATGCGTGTGTTCGGAATAGATAAATATAAATCACGTTATTTACTATTTTTAATTAGGAATAAAAATATGAATTTTAAAACAAGTATTGATGAATTTATTAAAAATGAGTCTGGACAGGATTTAGTCGAAGTCTCCTTACTTTTAGTACTTATAGCAGCGGTAGCTGTTACTGTGTTAACTGGACTTGGTACAAGCATTGTCAGTATTTTCACTAAGATTAAAGAAGCATTGGACACTGCGGCCTCAACTTCTACTGCTCCATAGGCAGTTTTTTGTTGACATCCGAACTACAATGTAGTACACTTTATTTATGAAAATGACAGCACAGCAATATTTAGAACAACTTACTAAGTTAGTAGCAGAAAATCCTGATGCTATTCTAATATATGCCTCAGATGATGAGGGAAACAATTTTAGAGAGACTCATTTCTCTCCTACTTTGGGAAATTTCTCTCTGACAGACTACAGTAACGGAGAGTTTATTCCGCAAGATTCAGAAGATTTTGAGAGTCATGAACTTAACGCTATCTGTCTAAATTAACAGGAGAATAGACAATGTTTCTTGAAACTTCACATGGTTGGATAAATGTAGATAAGATTATTCGAGCTTTTCCGGTTGAGGGAGGAATTTGTATCAGGACAGAAGAGAGGGAGCATATTTTTACAGAGGAAGAATCTGCCCGACTTATTCAATTTTTTAAACATAAAGGAATTCATGAAAACAACACTGCGACAGTTTCTACAAGTAAACAGAAAAATCGTTACTGAATGTGGTGGATTTGAGATTTATAACAAGTCTGCCGCAAGGTTAACAGAAAGTTTTCAACCATATTTTTCGTACTATTTTGCGGCAGGTGATAACAGAATAACTGACGAAGGTGTTGGAATTTTAAACCAAGCAGACAAGTTTTTATTTTGTGATGAAGATTCTGAACCTTTGTATGAGATTAATTTAGACGACGAGTTTGAAATTGAAGGTGGTGACGGAGATTGGTATTTGTCTAATCAACACTGGGATATTTATGTTTGAAGATGATTTGTTTTTAGAAGATTTAAATCAACTACTCTGACTAAACTTTAGTCAGAGTTTGTACCTACCAGAATTGGTGATACAATAGGCTGGTTGATTTCAGCCATTACAAATAACTTATAGCTATTTGAAAATTTGTCTCGAATATTACGAGCAGCATTTAAATCCGCGTGTAATTCAAATTTACAGGTTTTACATTTAAATTTATTTGCTTTTCGATTTGAGCGTTTTACGTCACCGCAATTAGAGCAAGTCTGAGATGTATAAGCAGGATTTACAAACTCAATTTTACAATTTTTAGTTTCTGCTTTATAAATTAAGAATTGTTCTAATTGATAAAATTTCCAAGAATTTAATTCAATTCTCTGCTTCTTTCTCATTTTAGATTTTCTAATATTTTTAAGTTTTTCCAAAACTAAGATAGAATTTTCAGGAACAGAATTAATAATATCTTTAGAAATGCAATGGTTTACATCAGTCTTGAAACGGTTCTCTTTTCCAGACAATTTTTTCAAATGTCTTTTGGCGGACTTAGTGTTGTTGATTAACAACGTATAATCTGCTATTGTCTTATAATATTTTTTTGGAGGTTTATAAGACAATATGAAAGATTTAAATATTTCAGATTTAGCTTACATAGCTGGGTTAATAGATGGTGAGGGATGTATTTATGTAACAAATCGTAAATCAAGAGGGAGGTATACTATGTCTGCTGGATTAAATATATCTTCTACCACTAAAAATTTAATAGAATGGTTACACGAAGTTACTGGAATTGGAAGCATTACATGTCAAAAAAGAAATCAAGATAGATGGAAACCCATGTATAAATGGAATGTAGCGATAGTTCCTAGTGCCAACCTCCTCTCTAAGTTGGAAACTTTTTTAAAAATTAAACAAAAACAAGCTAATCTTTTAATTGAACTGAAAGATATAAAATCTAAATCTAGTACCAATTTTAAGAATGAATATAGCAGGCAATTGGAGATTTTTACAGAAATGAAAAATCTAAATAAACGCGGAGTATGAAACCCCATTAAAATCTTTATCTTGCCAGCCGATTTTACAAACGTGGTTATAAGCATTTGTATAGGCTTTAATGGTGGGTAAAACTTCTTCTGGTCGGATAGAAAGTTTTAATTTGGTAGTTCTTGACATTTTCATAGTTCATATATAACATTAAATTTGTATAATGTCAAGTGGGTCAAAATTCCTCTGTGGCTAAAACTTAGCCCCAGTATCCTTTTGAGGCTTTTGATGAAGTATTAGCTAAAAATAACACTTTTAAAGGTAAAATATATTCTAGTGTTTCTGACTACTTGATAGATAGAGAAAATATTTGTGAACTTTGCGGCAAAATCTCAGTAGAAGAAGAAATCAAAATCTGTAATCATTGTTGGGAAAGTATTTAGTATGGTTATGTTTTATTTTTTATTACTATTATATGGAATTTCTGTTGTACTGTTTATTCTAACAGATTTTGTAGCATATCTTGATATAAAAGATTTATTAAAATCGAAGCTACTTCAAACAGAGTAATTTGTTTAAATATGCAGGTTTAATTCTTTGTTTTTGCCCTTTATTTAATAGCTACATAGTTTATTTAAGGCTGGCAGACAAACTCTAAAATATGTTTATACTTTATTTTGCAATTTTTATTTATATTTTATCAATTATAACTAACATTTGGGCAGCAATTGATTATGTTAATAGTCATGATGAAGATTGTCCTTTAAAAGACAAAAGCTTCTTTGAAAAGTTAGATGTTTCTTTTCCTATGTTTATCTTTGTTATTTTATTTCCAGTATTAAATACTTACATAGCTTATTTATTTCTAACTGAAGATTAATATGACATTAAAAGAGTTATTTAACCAAATTGAAAATAAGGAAAATCTATACTACCGATTATTTACAGATTATCATGAAATCCTAAATCCTGTAACAGAAATCCAAAATCATCATGAAAAATATCTTGTGTTAGATAACAGATATTGTTTTGACTTAAACCAAATCCTAAAGAAAAACAAACAAGGTCAATTTAAGATTACCGAAGACAGAAAGTATGAATACTTATTGGAAATAGTAAAACTAGAAAGAGTGGAGTTTTAATATGTATTGGACTAAAGAAAAACCCAAAACTGAAGGCTGGTATTGGTTTCGTAAATTAGATACGAGTGGTTCATGGCGCGAAGAAGCTGTTTTCATCAGTAAAACTGATGAAATTCCCGATGGATATTTTTATGCTGGGGCAGATGTATTTTATCGTTTATCCCAGAAATTCAAAACTCAGTTTTCCAGCGAACCTATCCAAAAACCTGTTGACAGATGACCTACAATGTAGTACACTTTTCGAGGTAGAGAAATGGCAATGAGAATTCCAGTAGGTCTAAACTATGCAGAGTCGCATGCTTATTGTGTGTTTGATAATATTACTGATAGCTTTGAATGGTATTACCAAAACTTAAATAGAGCTATTCAATATGTAGACGACTCGTTGAAATTTGCCGCAGAACAGAAAATATTTTTAGAATTTGTGGCAGCTTTGAAAAAATACTTTAAAAACTATCAACAAAAACATCCTACTTGGAGTAGGGAAATTGTTAAAAATATTCTTTGGATTTTGGATAATCTATGAAAATCGGTGACAAAGTTAAATACTCAAGCAAATTTCTACAATCGCTTGGCTCAACCTTTACAGAAGAAGAGTTTAAAGAATTTAACAAAACTGGAACTGTAATCAGATTAGGTAAAACCCTAAACACAAATACTTTTGTTTGTGTGGTAGATTTTGATGGTGAAGAAAAGAAAATTCTGAACAAAAATCTAGCAGTTCAATAAACCATGCTCTGAAAAACTTTAAAGTTTTTATTGAAAGGTAAGAATGCAATTTCATAAAATTAAGAATTTAGAAGATTCAATGGCCTATACATTAGATTGTGCTTTAGCTACTGTAGAAGAATATTGTATTTTTAAATCTAAAGCAAAAAGAAAATCAGAATTTGACAGACATGTAAATCTTGCGCAGAAAATTTTAGATTTTTGTATTAGGTTTAAGGTTTCATTAGAAAACACTCGCGGAAAAAACGTTATGGAAATTACTAACGGCGATGTTAAACATTACGCAGAAATGTTGATGAAAAAATATATTAACTGAAAGGTTTTAATGGGCGAAAGAATTCTACAAAAGAGATATAAAATCCTGGAGCTTGTTGAAACTTCTACTCATCATGTAGAACACATGCGTTTAGATGTTAAGAAAGAACTCTATAATTATGTTTTTAAATATTCTTATGATTCGATAGAAGAAGCAGAGTCAGACTTATTAAAAGTTTTTAACCAAAAACTTTATATTAATGATGATTATATAATTGTTCCTTTTTATACTTGGGGCTGGAAAGAAGATTAAACCTAATGCTTAAAACTATTCTTAAAGTTAGGGAAATTCCGAACGATTTTCAATTTGTTGTTCAAGATACAAAAGTTGCCGCAATTAAAGAATATTTTCCTGTTATTGCGGTAAAGTTTGATTCATTTTTTGTAAAGCTAGATTCTTCTGGTGCAGACTATGAATCAATTTACGGTATGGAAGGAGTTGTACCGAATTTAGATAAACTTCTGTGGAAAATCTTATAAATCAATACTTGTCACAAAAAGACAAAAATATTTTCTTACAATTGTACCAGATATAAACCTATGAACAGTTTAATCAGGATTCCAATTTTAACAATTCATTTATTTTTTATTCTCTGTCTATAATATGTAAATAGTAATTGATTCAGTTCCTTATAAAATAAGTTTAGGAACCATTGGTTTTGATATTCAAAACATTTGGGGAATGAATCAAATTCAAACTGTTAAAGACCGGAATCCTTTTCGTGACCCTCAAGGTAATCTTCACGCTGGAGAATATTTAGTGGAATGGCATGTATATGTAGAAGAAGAACTTATTACTTTTACTTTACGATTTACGTCAGACCCAGTTAATGAAGAATCTATTGTTGCCGCAATTAAAGAAATAAATGATTTTTACCCTGGCGTTGGTTGGGAAGGTTTAGATAGATTTAATTACTAATATGGAAAATCCAGTTGATTGTAAACTTTGTAAAAATGGTTTAACTACAGACAAATCTAAACTTTGTTACACTTGCCGCACAGACAGAATTCCTAGAAAAATTCTTCGCTTTCTATTTGAAAATACCAAAACCGTAGGATTAAGTATAGGGGTTTCAGCAGAAGATACAAATAATGCTATTTATCAATTGCTTTATGCTTTAGAGGAAAGAGAAAATTCATGAAAACATTAAGAGATTATTTAAAGTTTGCAAATTCTAAATATAGTTATATCGAAATTACTGGTACTAAAAGTGCGACGGATACTGCTAATTTTGAAACATATAATGCTAACCTAATTTACATTAAAGATGATTTGCCTTCTAATATTTCTGCCGCAAAAATGGTAATTATTGACAGTGAGTTTTTCGTATTAGACCAAGAAGTGACACAGACTCGCGGCGGTTCTATCAACATAGTTTCATGGCTTGGAAAGAAACACGTTTTGTCATTTTGGACGCAAGCCTGTCTTTCGCCTTGATTTTCTTGTTGACATACATCCTACAATGTAGTATACTCTTCTCAAGTTAGAAAGGAACTTATGAACGAAGAAAAATATTTTTGTCCTTATTGTGGCAGTAATACCAACACCAAAGATAACTACAGCAACGCACAATCAAGTTTAGAAATTACTTGTGCTCGTTTTGATGCTTATGCTGAATATTATTATTGTGAAGATTGCGAAGACACCTTTGCAGTAAATTTTAAACCAAAAACAGATTATTACTCATGAAAACATCTTTTAATGCGTTTGAAGCTACTAATTGGCTACAGCAAAATACAGAAATGCTAGAATGCCAATTATATCGTGATGCTCATCTAACACGTTGTATTTTATCAGTAAAGTGGAACGAGCAGACCTTTACAAAATCAGCTTATGGACATGACGCAACTCAAGCATGTCAACGAGTTGCTTTAAAACTGTTTCATAAACTTAGTGAAAATAAGGGCTATGTAAAATGACCTATCAAGAATTATTCACAAAACTCGAAAAACGAAATCCTGAAACTGGTTATGATATTGTTGTTTTAGATGAAGACAAAGATTTTTATGACCGTGTTTCATATAAACAGTTTAACTACGTTCGCTCATCTGATGAAATGAAAGACTCAACTCTTTACGGAGAATCTTTTTTAGATGAAACAGAAGAGAATGTCGGAATTGAGGCTGCTAATGAATTAGCGATTTCATTACAAAATACTTGTGAAACTATTTATATTGATTTAGAAAAAGAAGTAATTATTGAAGAGTCAAGATTTATTCTCATTCCTGATTCAAGTAAATTCATGCTTTTCACTGAAGAAATTAATATTTATTTTATTTAAATATGAAAATTACAAAACTAATAATTTTTCTCACTTTTGCGGCAATGTTTCTTGGATGCGAAGCTAACAGAGACTATAAAGGAGCAGCTTCTAGTTCATCTTGGAAAGAATACAGCTTTCCAAATGTTAATCAGGGAGATTCCCAAGTTCCTCTACTAATTCAAGAATTTGAATACGAAGGCTGTCAATATTTAATTTCTAAAGTATCATATTCCAGCGTAATTAGTCACAAAGGAAACTGCAAAAATCCTATCCATAAATGTAAATAATATGTTCTGGAAAAGAAAAATTAAAACTCCTGAAGAACTTTTAGAAGAACAAATACGAACTTATCTCAAACAAGTTTTAAAAGTTCTTGAAAAGAATCAACATAGATATAAAGGATTACCATTATTCGTGCAAACTAAGCACAGTTATTATGATAATGAAAAATTCTTTCAAAGTATTCAAAGAATAATTAGAAATTATGGCTGGAGTGTTTTAATGCACAGTTCGCCGCGTTCCAAATTTTGGGATGTTACTTATGACATTGAGTATGAATTTAATAAAATATAGAAACTAAAATTGCTGAAGAACTTTTAAAAGAAATTCTTGAAGAAGAGAAGGAAAAATAAAATGGGAGAATATAAAGTCGGTGAAAATTTAAATATTCCAAAAGATTTTCTACAAGAACATGAATTAATGTACTTACAAAAATCTAATCTAACAAAGTTAGATAAATTTTGTATGAGAGTTGTTATTTACACGCTTGTCATGTCTCTTCCTTTTTATCTGGGAATGTTTTTGGCACTTAAGTAAAATGATTTTAATCGAATTATTTCCAATGCAAGAAAAAGTTCTATATGAACAATGCTTAACAGAAAAATTATTTATTTCTGTGGCGAAAGATTGTCATGGAAAAATAGTCGAAGATTTGCTTGGTGTTTATGCTCGTGAAAAGATTACCGCAAAAGAGATAGAAATCTTTTTCAATTCGTATAATAAGCTGCGAAATAATTTCAATTCTGCGGCAGAAACAATCTTTAAGGATTCAAAATATGTTGCTGATATTGGTATTTATACAATCTATGTCTACCGCAAACTTGATGAAAAATATTCCCTAGTTGCGGCAGAACGTGAAGCTGATAAACAAATATACCAAGAAAAACTACAAGAATTAAAGAAACTGATTTTAAATTTTAAAGTTCCAGTGTCAATATTTGAAACAATGCTTTCAGATAAGGAACCTGAAGTATTGGAACACAAACCAATTAAACCTAAAAAAGAACCGAAACCAAAGAAAGTGAAAATTAAAAACGAGAGTTATTCTTTATTTTAATAATTAATATGCCAAATTATATCATTGTTTCCTATCTTGCAAACTATAGTGATGGGTATTATCACTATGACAATTTAGACTCAGAGTTTGATACTATTGAGACTGAAAATAGAGATTCTGCTATTAATTGGGCTGCGTCTTTCTTTTTTAAAAATGCTTTTCGTTCTAAAAAAGAAAACGATTATGAACTTTCATTTTTTGGAGATGAGCGATATGAGATTGAAGAAGAAGCTAGAAATAAGGCTGATGACTTAATTAAAGAAGAAAAAGCAAAACGTCTTAAACAAGAACAACTTTATGCAGAAAATTACGAAAAATCAAAGCGAGAAGAGAGACTAAAACAGTTTGAAAAACTAAAGAAAGAGTTTGAGCCATGAAAATTATTTCAAAACAACAAGATTACTATGATTTCGCAGGACAAGTTTCTGATGTTGTATATGTACGCAAAGAGGCACAAACATATATCTGGATTGATAAGTCTTTATTAGCTAAAATTCAAGCTAGAGAAACACATTCTACTTATAATAACGGGTTGAACATGTTGTTTTTCTCTATTTGGGGCAGTCCTTATTTTCTGTGGGAAATTGGAAAATCTTCTGAACCGAAAAGTTATTGTTTTAGTGATGAGGAACTGACGAGTTTTTATTCCTGCCGCAAATTTAAGAAAAAATATTTTCAAAAAAACCTGTCTCTTCCGACAAGAGAAGAATTTATTAAAATGCATAAAAAATTAAAAACTCCAATTTTTGTGTATAATTTTAATAAACATTACGAAACAACCAAAGATAATTACCAAATTGCTCAAATCTGTGTTGATACAAATGTAATTCTAAAAAATTATGGTTTTGCGGCAGTGTTACCTGCTCATGACTTATTTCAACAAATTGAGTTCTTTATTTCTAACGATTTAGCGGAACCTAAACCAATGATTGAAATCTCAGACAAAAACCGTATTGCAGGACATGGTTTTGATGAAAAATCCTTCAGAAAGCCGAAATCCAAGTGAAAATTTTGTTGACAGATTATCTACGCTGTAGTATACTTGCTTTGTTGATGAGGAAATATTATGAAAAACATTACAGATAACTTTGAACATGCACAGATAAAAATTGAACTCTCAAGGCGAATGACGGAAGGAAAATGGCATGCAAAATTTGCTGAAAGCACAGTCTGGGCCTGCGGCGATTCTATGGACGAAGCTATTGGAAATCTAATTCGCACTCACTGGCAAGAATTAAACTTAGGACTTAAATTTACAGAAGAAATTAGATAGAATGTACAACGAGGTTTTCGGAGATAGGTTTGGTGTTAAAGTTGAAAGAAAACCATTGTTCTTTTCGCTGATTTTCGAGATTGAGAGAAGTAAAATCAGCTTTACTTTCTGCCACAAAATGGAAGAAATATTTATGACGCCTTTAACCAAAGTTTCGGAAGAAAAAGTTCAAGAATTTATTTCTAAATTCGGACAATACACTTTAAAACATACCAAAATAGGATATTGGATTGATGGGATTTGTGGTTATAAATATATCAGTTATACTGACACTTTAAAAGAAGTTTGGGAAAAATTTTTAGATAAAAAATTAAAGGAAATAGAGAAAGAAATATTTTCCTAGTTTTGCGGCAAACTCTAAACCTCACAGGATAAAAATGATTTATTATTTCAAACGAATTATTAACTTAATTGCAGAATTTAAACTCACCAAAAATGACCAATACGTTTCAGATGCATGGATGCGTGGATATTATCGTGGCACGACAAAAAGGAAATAGAATACTGCCAAGTTTAATTTTAGAATTAGTAAAGCATGGTATTGAAATAACGTTAAAATTGGAACAAGAAGAACTTCGTTATTACATTGAAGGCTTTTATAAAGAAGATGGGAGTACCTATCTAACAAATTATGATAAGGAAAGTTTTTATGTTTCCGGTAGATATGCTAAAAACTATAAATTCATCGAATCTCTTAGAGAACTGGTAATTATCAACTATCAAAAATGGTTAGATTATCGAAATAAATACGAAGGTTGGAGTCAGCCCGCCGCAAATTGGATAAAATTATTTCAGAACTTTGATTTAGTTGAGAAAGTTGATTATTATGCATGATTACGAAACTATTTTGTTGATAGATTTTATCGAAGAATATTTTTCGCTTTTTGCGGCAAAAGTTGGGGAAGAAAAAGCTGAAGAAATTATTTATATATTAAAGAAAAATATTAACCTATGAAGAACCATTCCATAAAACCTTGTCATGAATGTCCTTTCCGCAAAAACTCCCTCAAAGGCTGGCTTGGTGGCTTTACAGCAGAAGAAACCTACGCAGCGGCACGAAGCGAAGCTGAGTTTGACTGTCATTTGACTAGGGGAGAAGAGCAAGAGCGGAAACATTGTGCGGGAAGACTTTTGCACGCTAAGAAAACGTGTAAATCTTTTCGCAATAAAGAATTAGAGCAAGCAAAAACTGAAGTAATTAAGAATAATTCTTTAGATACTATTCTTGGATTTGATTTCCTTGAACATCACAGATTGCAGAATTCTTGAAAAAATCTGTTGACACTTTTTCACTTCTATCCTACAATGTAGTTATGTCTTTTAAAGGAAAAAATAATGGAAACCCTAAATTTACGAATCTCAGAAGACCAAATTAAGATTATTATTTCAGCATTGGATTTGTACTCAAGACTGGGTATAGGACAATTTGAAGAAGCTATACACGTTTCTTGTGATTTACTAGATAAATCAGGAAGTGTGGCATGGGATATTTACCACAGTCCTGAATTTGCCGCAATGAAGGAAAAAATTACTGGATTTCCACCTAACGCCAATCACAGTATCTGCTCTCATAAGGTGACTCAAATCGTCAAGGAAGCTTATAGCATTGAAAAACAGTTACAAAAAGCCGTTGCCGATAGACAGAAGGTGTTAGGTAGCGACCGCATGAGCAAAGGTGTTTGGGGAGATGGTGATATTCTTGGATTAGGAAAGCTGCCGCAACTTGAAATAATTTATGAAAAAGAAGAAAACCGTCCGCAAGCCGATAAAGAAAGTTTACCCAAAATCAATTAAACCAGTCGAAACATTCTGCCACATTTGCGGCGGAAACAGCGAACAATGCCCGCTAACAGAAAGAATTACGTCGTGAGAACGCATTAGAAAACTCTAATGAAAAACTTGTTGACGTTTCGCCTACAGTGTAGTAATCTCTAAGCATGGAGATGAGACTACTAACAAGCGAAATGCTAGAGGCAGCAATTACGCGAGCTAAGAAATATCGTCCGTTCGTTAAATGGTTGTCAGAAGTCAAAGGTATTAGCTATTATCTGGTAGAAAGTGAGTCTCGCCACAAAGAGAAATATAATTATGTAGTGGCGCGAGTCAGCACCGCAAACGGTAGCAAGTTAGGTCATTACCAATGCAAAGGTTTTACGCAAGGCTTATGTAAACATTTACCTGCGGCGGCAGTTTGTCATATTGCTCGCAAAATGTGGAAAAAGATTGGGGCAACAGGCGAGTGTGCGGTACGCGGTGATTTAATTCTAACAGAACGTTACGACAATTTTACTAAACGCACGGTAGCAGTGGCTTTGAATAGGTAAAATATGGATAATTTATTGAAATCAAAATTACTATTTTTTGCTAGCTTTGTAATAGAATGTAGTTTAGTGTTAATTATTTTTAACACAACTTCTATCAAAGTTTTTATCTTGTCTATCTTACTAGCCTTTGTTTCAGGGCTTACAGTGTTTTTCCTTATTAAAATTGGAATAATTATTAAATATGGACAAAGAAATAATTGAAAAAGTGAAATTAGATTTATAATGCTCGGATTGGATATATCACGAAGAAGTTGAAGACTTACATCTTCTACCGATAAAAACTATTCTTTCTAAGAAACTTATAGAATCTTTATCTCCTACCACAGAGGTATAGCGCGATTGCTTTAAGTGAAGGTTGCGATGTTCGCGGCAATGACACTTTATTACCAGTTTGTTGCGCGGTTCAAAGCACTTTTGTTCCATATTCCGTGAAAATCTGTTGACAAATCCGAAAAACCTGCTACAATGTAACTCGAATCAGGAAATCAAAACTTAGATTCACCTTCACGCCAAGAGAAAATGCCGCAGATTTCAAAGAACAGCTTCCGGCAAAAAGCTAGAAGTTTGCGGCATTTTAAATAATTATGATTGATGGAGGGGAAGGACTCTGTGGTTTTACCTATCGGTAACAAAAGCCAGGAACCAAAGGCAACAACTTATCTGATAAAAAAATGTATGAAGACTAAAATTTTTAATTTTGTAGACAAATCCACATGGCCGAAAGGTGAATGGGATTTTGAACCTGATAAAATTCAATGGCAGGATGAAGAAACAGGCTTACCTTGTCTTGCAGTACGGCATCGCTATTTAGGTCATTGGTGCGGCTATGTAGGAGTGACTGAAGAGCACCCTTATTTTGGCAAACATTATTATGAACCCAATGTTGACGTGCATGGTGGTTTGACTTTCGGTGATTTCTGTTCACTAGACGAAAAAGAACATGGAATCTGTCACATTGTTGAGGAAGGTGAAAATGACCGTGTTTACTGGTTTGGGTTTGACGCCGCGCATGCAGGCGATATAAGTCCTGCAATTCGGGACATGTTTCATGGAACTTATAAAAACCTTTCCTATATTCAGCAAGAATGTAGAAATTTGGCAAAACAATTGAAAGAAAAACAATAGATATGATTATTGCCTCTGCTATTAAAAGTAACGATTTGGTATTCATTTCTCGCAGGCATCCAGAAATCATCAACAAACACGTTTTTGTTGAATTAGAAAATATTTGGGAATTTGTAAAATGATTATCGAATTTTCGACCAAAGAAGAATGCTTAGCCTGTTTTTCTGCCGCAATTAAAGAAAAATTATTGGTGCGTCAAGTTTGGAGTAATGTGCGCAGGCAATTCTTTAAAACTAGATTGTTTGTACATGAAAAAGATTGGGAAAAATTTTCCGAACTTTTTGCGGCAGAATTTCGATACCAACAATTGATATAGCTTTTATCAAATTTTCCTGTTAAACTTTTTATCATGTTTAGTAAGCAAATTATCCAAGAGTTCTATAAAGAAAATGTGAAGTTTAAGCGGGATATAATTTACAATTATTTAGATAAGATAATTGATATTAATCAAAGTTTAGATGTTTATCATGGAATGTTGTTGAGTATTTCTTTGTTTCTGATTTTAAAAGATTCTCTCTCCGGTCAGATGATTTTCTCAGGTATGTATTCCGTTTGGATGCGTAACGCAGCTTTAGTGATTTTTGACAGAATTCTGACGATACAGTCTGCCGCAGAAGAGGAAAATATTTTCTCCGCGATTGAAGATTTGGACGAAATCGTTTGATATCCTGCTAAAATCCTGCTACAATGTAGTTCTAAAATTAACCTACTAACTATTTTAACAAACAGAATTACCATTATTTTTTATGAAGACACCAGAAAATTTTATTTTAATCGTACTTGAAGATGAAGGATTTTTTACTTCTAAACAATTAGAGCAAAAACTACAATCTGCTACCGGAAAGAAAATCAGTTCAGGAAGTTTGAGTAACACTATTTCTCGAATGATGAAAAAAGGTTGGATTTCATTAACAGAAATTGGCACAGAAAAAGTTGTAAAACAATACCAAATTACCGATTCAGGTAAAACACACATCAATAATTATTTACAAACCATTCGTAATATTCGTAGTCAAGCAACATCTTAGTTTGAGAAAGGGTAAAATTTTGAACTAAATTTAACTGTTTTCAAGTTAAATGATTTAAATGTAAACTCAAGGTTAATAAATAATTAACTAGAGTCTAGTGGGCTTGTGAATAACCCGGTAAAAATAAGGCGAAAGCAAACTTTTTACAAAGCTATGCCTAAAATTTTAGTCATAGTATTTCACTGAAGCAGGTTTCCATGTTTTTGGAGTTTTAAATATACTCTTATCTGAAGTATTTTTCCTAGCTCTAACCTTTCATCAATTCATCAAAGATGACCTATGAGTAAATTTCTTTGTAAAATCTTCGGACATAAATCAGAATACCGCACTAAACATATTTCATATACTCACTTAGGCAAACGAGCAATAATTGAAAAAATTTGCTCAATTTGCGGTAGAAATGAAACATGGAGCTAACATTATGCGGCTTTTAGAGTTTTTAGGAATAATTTTACTTTATGCAGGACTAGCGGTAATTCTATTCACAATTCTTCATTTTGGATTTAAAATCAGTTTCAATACTTCTACTTTAATTTCTACCGGAATATTTCTAATTACATCTGGTTACAGCATTAAAGAGAGCTAAATATGGAATCGAATAGAGAGCTAATTCCTAGAAATCAACTGGGCGTAAAATGTCAAAAATGTGGCGGGTATTCAGAAGAAGTAGATTGTACGAAAGAAGAAATATCTTTACAAGATTGCGGCAGAAATTATGCCCACTGCATTAGTGCTTTTGTTTGCGGACTGTGTAACACAAGATTTCTGTGTAATTTAAAAGCTCCTGAAATGGAGTGATTATGACTAAATTTCAAGTTTATGAAAGAACAATTGCAATTTGCAACAGATTTAATAGAAGATATTCTTAGCAAAATCAATAATTTACCAATGTGTTGGGATGAGTTTTTAGGGGAAGAACTTGCAGATGATATTATTGATTTTATGGCAGAGAATTCTGGAAAAGAACATTGGAAACTCCGTAAAGAAGAAAGAGAAGATTACTAATGACTCTAAGTTTAGTTTACTTAGCTCCAATTCTGATTATCTTTGTGATTTTTGCTGGGGTTTTACTAGGCTGGTTAAAACACGAAGTTAAATTCAGTAAGGTAATTGTCTTAGGATATTCTGCCGCAGCCAGTGGAATATTTATAGGGTTGACAGTTTTAGGTATTTGGATTTTCTCTTTCTAAACCATGTTTAAACTAATCGCATTTCTAATAGTCTTCACTTTTGCGGCAAATTATCTTGTGACAAAAGCATTTAATAAGTTTATTGGATAACATAATCTAACACTATGACAATTGCAGAACTCATTCAAACCGTCCAACAGAAAAACGACGCTGTAGAATACCAATGGTTGAACACAGCAACCATTGGCGCTCAGTACCATAACACCGATGCAACCAAGAGGAAGCCTGCAAAGCGATACACAGAAATCACTTTCGCTACTGATAACGAAATAGGGCGCGATTTTCTAGGTAAGCAAGAGAATTTTATCGGCGTAGTTGTCTGGCTTCCTGCTACTGAACTACGCGAGATACTAGATTCTGCTAGTAATCATTCCGCAGGCATAACAGATAACGTAGGCTGAAGAGTTTAGTTAACTAACAATGATTAAAAGCCGCTACTTGGCGGCTTTTAATTTTGTGGTAGAAAAATCTGACCTGATAGAAAAAACCTGTTGACACATTCAAAAACTATGCTACAATGTAAATGTAGTCGAGAGTGACTATTGAATTTTAAACAACAAACTTTTGAAAGGCTATTTAGTATGACAAATCTTATTTTTGAACATTACGTTCCGCAACCGAAAACCAAGCGCGTTACTGTCAAGGAACGCAAACCTCGTGTCTTGAAGTGGGAAGAAAATTTCCAGCAGTTGGATGTTGCAAACCGCAACAGTTTCTTTGTTCCTGTAGAGGGAACAAGTGAAAATGATTTGGAAAAACTGCGCGGTCGGCTGCGCTCAGCCACTTTTAATTACGCAAAACGCCTTCGTGATTTCGCGTTTTCAGTAGTGACAGGTAAGCGTTTGAACGCTGAAACTGGCGAGGAACAGCTTGGTGTACGGGTAGTTCGTGTAGACCCAGCACAGGTTCGTCGTCGTGGAGAAAAGGTTACTGTCACAGCAAATGACGTACAGCAAGTATCTCTGTCAGATTTAGGTTTGACAGGTGACGACGCTAACGAATCTGACGACTCTCTTTAATTCTTCTTCACAATTTTCCTATTTTGCGGTGGGCTTTAGGTTAGTATAACTAATCCTGCCGCAAATGTTTAATTATTTTACATGACTCAAAAAAAATCTAAAATTGTCGAAAATAATATTAAACAAATTCATAAAAAATTCGGCATTAAACTAACACTTCCTCAATACGAAAGTCTTGAGCTTTATAAATCTTTTCGTAGTAAAACTCGCAAACAATATGTAGCTATGAGACTTAAAAATAATTTTAAAAAATCTTTTAAAGTTGAATTTATTCAGCATGCTAAAAATTCTCCTTATAAAGAAAACAAAACTGACCTTTTCAGTGAAGTGGTGGAATTCGCTGCCAAAGCCCCAATCAAAGAGTTAGAAGAACTAATTGCGGAAGATAAAACTAAATTCTCACTTAATCAACCTCAATCTTATAACCAATATTCTTTAACTAAACGTTAAGAAAGGTAATTTCAATGATTATTGAACAAATGATTATTTCTCCACTGATTGCAACACAGTGGTTACAAAACAACACAAAAAACCGCCCGATGGATGAAAAACGTGTAAAACAATACGCCAGCGATATTACACGAAACTCTTGGAAAAAGAACGGCGAAACCATTAAACTTTCAGAAGATGGTAGGTTAATTGATGGTCAGCATCGTTTAGCTGCGATTGTACGTGCCAATAAATCAATTGAAACTTTTGTTGTTATGGGCTTGGAAGAAGAGGTGTTTGACACGATTGATACTGGAAGAGCACGTAATAAAAGTGATGTGCTTGCAATTTCTGGATATACTCATAGTGTTACTTTAGCAGCCACACTTGCTTTGCTTGACGGGTATTATAGCAAAGCATTACCGAAACGATTTTACCCGACCAATGCTGAAATTGTACAACTTGCGGAAAAATACGGAGAAAAAGCGCAACGTGCTACTCAGATTGGGGATAATTACAAACGTAAGTTTCGCGGTATGCAAGGGTCAGTAATTAGTGCTGCCTATTATATTTTTAATGAATTAAACTCCGACTCTACAGAAGAGTTTTTGATTAAACAGGTTCTGCAAGGTTTGGAAGTCAAGCCCAATTCGCCTGCTGCGATTTTGCGAAATAAATTGGAAGCAAATCTTCACAGCAAAGCTAAATATAATCAAATTCAAATCTTAGGTTTTACGATTAAGGCTTGGAATTATTTTCGTCAAAATAAAAATATGACAAGCATTAAAGCAATTGAAGATAATTCTGTGTTTCCAAAGGCAATTTAGTTTTATACCTGCCGCAGATGAAAGAAATATTTTCCTAGTTTGCGGCAGACTTCTAAAGGATTCATTTATGACAAACGAAGAATTTTATAAACTTTCAAAACCAGAGCAACGTGTGCTAATTGCTCAGGATGCAATTAATCAAGTAATAGCAAATCAATTCACTCCCATGCAGAATGTGTATGCACGTTTTGAATTTTCGGATATTTCTAAAGTAAAGCAGAGTACATCTTTACAACCTTTTGTGAAAGATGAGCAAATACCATGTGAGGTTTGCGGAGTAGGAGGACTTATCATTTCGATGATTCGTCTAGCAAATCATGTAAAATTTAATTATCAGGCTCAGCATGGAGATTGGTATTACAAAAATATATCTCAAAATTCGTGCATGCTTCAACCAGATTCTGTTCCGATTTATAAATATTTTACCAAACGACAACTAGCTATGATTGAAACTGCGTTTGAACTGGAGCCTAGAGATTGTAATGATGAATTAGAGTATGAATTAGAGTATGGTTTAGATGATGACATAATAGACAAATGTAAAGAATTTGGAAGGAATTATGAGAATTTATCAGACCGATTTATTGCCATTATGGAAAACATTGTTAAAAACAAAGGAATGTTTAAACCGTGAAAACATCAATAATTTTTATCTGATTTTGCGGCAGTTTTTTATTAGAAGAGCAATTAAATTATGTCTAAAGTAGTATCTTACCATGAAAAGCATAATAAGCTTTCATTTTACGACTGGTTTGCGGCAAGGGAAGCATTAGAAGGTGAAGAGCCTTCCGCAAATTTTATTAAAAATTATGTACACAACGCATGGTCAGCTTATTCTACCCTAGACCCAGTTCATGAAGGCGATTGTACGTCCGCACCTTTCTCTTGTAACTTATGTGTTTTAGAAGACTTACTACGGGAATACCGTATGTACTTTTTTGACCAATTTGAAAACAATGAGGAAGTTTTTCGTCCAATTATGAAGTTGTGATATCTGTAAGGCAGTTTTGACTGTATGCAAAAATGGATTCAGAAAGCTAGGCAGAAATCTAAACTAGAATTTAGATTTAATTTAATAGCTTTTGCTTTAGATAAACGTGGTAGAATTATTAGTGTGGGAACTAACTCCTACTCTAAAACTGCACCGCAACAAGCTAAATATGCTAAAGTTTCAGGTAATAGTAATAAAATTTACCTTCACGCTGAAATTGCAGCGTTATTAAAAGCTAGAAGAAAAGTTTATACTTTGATAGTAATTCGCCTTAATAAACAAGGCAAACCGATGCTAGCTAAACCTTGTGAACTGTGCCAATTAGCGATTTCTGCCGCAAAAGTAAAAAATATTTTACACAGTTGATATGGAAGAAATTTTTTATGTATACTGCTTAGTTTGTGGAAAAGTTTTTGGCAATTACTCAAAAGACACTACTCATACATGTCTTAAAGGCATTTATATTTATGATTTATACACTCCAACTTCAGTTTGTGTTAATAGAGACTTCGCTTATAATATATGTGAGTCAGATTTTATAAGAAAATTTATCTCTTATATAACTCAAAATATAAATTAAAATGTCAATTGGAAGTTATTTTTTACTGCTTTAGATGTCAACGATGTTTCTGGGTTTCTTCTCCAGGACACTCATTTCCAACACATACCGTAGCTGGTTCACACAGCACTCATTGTAACCAAGTCATAGTTTTCATTGACGAGTCTGTTGCTTTTTCTTTACTAAGAAAGAACAGATTTGCTAACTTTTTCAACTATGTTGTTGCGAATTTTTGAGAAAACTTGTTGACATTTATCCTACTTTGTAGTACACTTGCCTTATGGTTACAGAAGAATACATTTTACTCGCTTTCAAGAATTTGCCGCAAAGTGCGAAATATATTCGTGAATGTTTAGGTCGAGTTTTTGAATATGAAATTCCATACGGGCAACTGTATACTCAACTAAACAGACTAGTTGAAAAAGGTTATTTGAAAACCTATTTAACTGGCCCTGAAAAGAAGCGGGGCGGTAAAAGCAAACAAATATTTTTCTTAACTGCGGCAGGAACCTTGTATTTAAAGCAAAAAGAAGAAATGAGAGAAAAATTAAAATAAACTATTATGGCAAACAATCTTAAAATTCCAGAAGAACTATTCATCACTTTCCAAAATCGAAATAAAGAAGACTATAAGCTCGGCTTCATGTCGCCGCACGGTACTGATGCGGCAGCGGCTAAACGTCGTCACACCCAGCTATCTTGGGCTTATGGATATACAAACGCTCGAAACTTTAATCTCGAAACTTTAGATTTTAATGGAAAACACGAAGATTTATACAATCAAAAACTAACTTCTGATTTATTTCCTAAAATTCTAAAAAATGAGGCTTTGTCAGGATACACATTTGCTCGTGCTGTGAAACGTTACGGATGGAATGGCGGTAACGTAGTTTGGCGAATTGATGACCCGCGAGGTTTCCAGCTTGAGATTTCTTCCGCAAACTTAGGAAAAATTATGCAGTACGCGGATATTCTGCAAGGTTCGATTGCAGGTAAGTGTATTTGGGGAAGAATGGGAAGTGATAATATTCTAATTCCTGAAGGTTCTGACCTGTACGAAGAAGCTGTAAAAAGTACCGAAAGACTGAACACTAAAGTATCACTACGAGATGTAAAAGTGGGTGATTTAGTCGAACTTCAAAACGGAAAGATTGGGTATTATTATGGAAAGTTCTGGTTAGTTAATTTTGACTATAACAAAATTGGAAAAGTTGAAAGTTGTGTAGAAAGACGCTTCTTTAAGCATAAAGATTCGGATAGTTATTTTTCCATTGCTAATCCTAAAATTAGTTCAGTTTTGGAAACTACTGAAATAGATAATCCACTGGAACAAATTATGAATTACCTTGAACTAGGTGGAATACTAGCTAAAGAGTGGGGAAAATATCGGATTAATGATAAAAAAGTTACAAGTGTAAAAGAATATTTTATTAAGGAGTATTCTTTACAGGAATTAGAAGAAAAGGAGATTATTAATTTAAATTCCAACTATTATAAACCTTTTCAAATAACTTCCGATATAGTTTTACTGGCTTACTTTGAAAATAAATGGCATATATTTTCTAATTGTAGAAATTCTTATAATTCTAGTTCAGCGGATTTTTATAAACTTAATTCTTTTAACCTAACTTTTGATAATCAATTAGAAAGACAGATTGACCTATTAGATTATAGATATGGATACGATTCTTATAACCAAACAGAGACATTTAATTTAGCTGATGTGGAAAAATGGGGAGTTTTACGTTACAGGTTTTAAAATATGATAGACAAAATTTGTCATTTAACCGATGAAAAGTGCGTAGAAGAAAAATGCTGGATTGAATGTGAGTTTCCTCTGAAACTTTCTGCCGCAGATATGGAAAAATTTATTCATGCGCTAGATAATCCGCCGCAACCTAGCGAAAAATTGTTAGAAATTGCGGCAGAATATAAAAAACAAATATTTGCTACTGTTTCTGATTATGAAAAAGACGGAGAAACTATTTTTGTCGCAGAAAATCCGGCCACAGGAATTAAAACAGAGGGCGAAACTTCAGAAGAAGCGATTCAAAATTTAAGAGAAAAACTAAATATCAGCTATTAGAGAAAATTTAGCTCATTTGCGGCAGAAAACCTGTTGACAAACCTACCTACTTCGTAGATAATTAAGACATGGCTTACATAGTTCCCAACCCTAACCTCATGTGTACTAAATGCGGGATTATTATTAGACTTGCTAATTTTAACCGCCATCGCCACTCAAGAACCTGTGCTTATGCAAAACAAATAAAATTACCAGATGATTTTCAAACATTAGCATCAGTAAATCGAATTCTGGTGTTTTTGGTTAAAAACCTCAAAGAAGAGGAGCATTTTCTAAACAAAAAAGATTGGGTGGATTACTACAGATAATAATATATGTTTGATAAACTTGTTGATTTAGAAATTTCTCAAAACGCTAGAATCAGAGAACTCGAAAACAAACTCACAGAACTTAAAAAACTACTTGTTGAGACGGCACTTCCAATTGAGGCTTTATCAATAGCAGGTAGTTTGGATTCTAAAACGTTTGCCTGCAGAGAAGTTCGAGAACAACTAATCAAAGCTCGTAATTTAATCCGGCAAGAAATTTTAACTTGGGGAAATTAATATGGAAAAAACTGAATCTTTTCTAAAAGAAATAGGAGCGACCCCTATTCGTTCCAAAAAACATCGAGTTTGGAGATTACCCAACGGCAAAAATTTTGTCATACCTAACAGTGCTTCAGATTGTAGGGCTGATGCGAATGCTCTGCATGATTTAAAGAATATCTTGTATGGAACTAAAGTTTTTAAAGAAGGTGTGAGAAGAGAAAAGAAAGTTAAAGCTAAGCCTATGGAAAGTAGTTTTTCTGGCTTTAATAATATTCGTGTTGCTGAATCTGCTGCAAAAGAAATAAATATTTTTGAACAAATTGCGGCAGATTACAAAGCGAAAAATCAACTACTAGAAACAGAATTGCTACAGGTAAAAGAAGAACTGTCGCAAAATATTTCCAACTCTGCGGCAGAAAAACTTGCTCTGGAAATTGAGATAGAAAAACTATCTAAAGAATTACAAAAATCCTATGATTACATAGATAACTTCAAAAACAAAAGAATAATTAAGTTTTTAATTAAATTTAAAATCATATAAATATTAAAACTTAACATGAAATGTTCTATATGCACTTCAGACTGTAGAAGTTTAGTAACACATTATTATGTGAGTCATTCTAATAATGTAAATATCCTAATTTTCCTCGAAAATAATTTAAGATGTGAGTCCTCAAAATATTTTAAACAACACGTAACTGAAAATAACAAAATTATTGGTGAAATACTATGACTAAAATTTTAGTCATAGTATTTCACGTCCTGCTAGATAGGTTAAAAATCTAGCAAATATCTCTAATTACTAATTGACTTTTGTGAGAAACTGGCATAAAATTATTCTCGTAAATTAAGCAGCAAGAAATTTAAAATTTTGCTAGAAAACTTAAATTAGTAGGAGATTAAAAATATGTTAGCTCAACGTCAAGAAAAATCCCAAAATAAATTTTATTTATCTATCCGCAATAATCGCTTGGTTCAAAGTTCAAAAGAAAAAGTAGACTTGGAGTGGGTAGAAGTAAAGGTTGTCAACCCTGCAACTAAAGAGGAAATCACCAAGTATTATAAGTATTATGATTCGGCAGAGGGTAAGCCAATCAACTTAGAGTGGTACTCAAAGGAAGGAACTCCCTTCTCTGGTTATCGTTTAGAACTTCAAGATGAAGAATCTGGGGAAATTTACAATATTGATTTTGCAACTTCTGCATACAAAGCAATGAATAAATTTCTCACGGTTGCGGAAAATATTGATTGGAATCAGAATTTGAAATTAGTAGTTTTTCCATCTGCGGTAAAGACAAAAGAAGGTGAAATGGTGAAAAATGCAGACGGTTCTCAAAAATATGAGACTGCTGTAGTTTTTTATCAAGATGGGGAAGTTGTAAAACGTCGTTATACAAACGAGAATCCTTGTCCAGTTCAGCCGAAAAAGACTAAAGGTGGTAAGTGGAGCTTCGATGATTATAATGATTATTTAATGGAGCGGGTTTCAGAAATTATTGCAACAAATTTCAATAAAGAATCTGAACCTGTGACAGCAGAACACGACTCAAGCGATTTGCCTTTTTAAATAAATCTTTTGTTTTCAACAACTTAAATAAACAAAAAGCCTTAGAATTCTAAGGCTTAAATTTTATTATATGATATTACAATTAAACGAAAATGATTTAATTTTTTCAAAATTTCCAAAACATAAGAATTTTAATGACATAAGTGATAAAAAATTTAATAGATTAAAAGTTTTAGGATTTAAGGGGTTTGAGAATAAAAATGCTGTCTGGTATTTAAAATGTGATTGTGGGAACATTATAAAGCTAGTCTCCTATGAGGTATCCAGAAAAAGAAGGGCTACTAAATCTTGTGGATGTTTAAATAGAGAGTTAGCTAGTAAAAGATTAAAAAAACACGGTTTATTAATACCAGGGAAAAGAGTTAGAGAAGCAATGATACATGGCTCTATGATGAGTAGGTGTTACAATTCAAAAATAAAAGAATTTAAATACTACGGAGCTAAAGGAGTGAAAGTTTGCCAAAGATGGAGAATTGACACTTATGGATGTATTAATTTCATAAATGATTTAGGAAATAGACCTACAAATAAACATTCAATTGACAGAATTGATGTAGAAGGAAATTATTCTTGTGGTAAGTGTGAGGAATGTGTTGAAAATGGTTGGAAAATGAATTGTCGCTGGGCAACGATTAAAGAGCAAAATAGAAATAAAAGAACAAATGTAAAAATAACTTACAATAATGAAACTAAGTGTTTAGCAGAGTGGGCGGAAATACTTAATGTGGGAGCAGAGACGCTTTTAAGTAGATTAAAAAAGAATAACTTTTGTATACACAAAGCTCTAGAAAAACCTATTTTAAAGAAGAATATTAAAATTTCATTTGCAGGAGATTTAGATACTTTAATAGGTTGGGCAGGCAGATTAAATGTTAATCCTAAAACTTTAAGACGTAGATTAAAAAATAAAACAATAGAAGAAGCTTTTATGCTATTATAAGTAATAAACACTACTTAGATTTAAAGAGTTCAAGCAGGTCTTTAAAACCACCTACTTTTAAAGCTGTTACCAATGTACCTATCCAGAAAATAAAATATCCGATTTTTTTGAGAAGTTGTAAAGATTTTAATATAAGTTCCACATCAGTCATCGTCTGTTTTTGACTAGCGATGTTCTTATTTATATCTGTCAATGTATTATCTAAAGCACTGAACCTGTTAGAAAAAGTATCAACTTTATTACTCACAATTTCCATTTCTTCTTCTAACTGCTCTATTTTTGCCGCCAACTCGCCAATTTTAAAGTCTAAATTATCCATCAGAGTTGATACCTCATGTGCTAAAACCCGCTATTACAAATTGAAAACTCTCAACCTCTGCCGGAGAGTGAGGAATTTTACTCATATACTATAAATTTGTTTAAAAATCAAGTGTTTAAAAATGTTTAAATATTTTTCATCACTAGCTTGATTTAATAGTGAAAATAAGTTATTTGTTTTTAGTAATTTGGAGAATAAATAAAATGTTAACTACTATCGTAAATACCTTACTTCTGTCTGTACTGATTCCGTACATAATTGATAAATTTAAGCAAAAAGAGTTTTCTAATATTTATTATATTTTTCTTTTATTATTCGCCACGCTCTGGTCAACGTTCGTAGAAAATGACCCATGCTCGCCTCAAACCTCAGTAATCGTTCTTAAAATCGGCGTATTGGGGATGTTCTTCAATTATTGGCGTAGAAAGTTCACTGGTCAGATTCCGCCGCAAAGATAAGAAAATATTGAACTTATCCGTCATTTAACCGACATTTCCGCCACTTAAACCGTATCTAATTAAGCACCCTCTTGACTTTTTCTGAAAAATAGTTAAAATTCCTCTTGTGTGTGGATTAAAGTAAGACTACAATTAGAGGATAGATTTTCCTCAAAATCACCGTCAGGTGAGCTAGATAATCACATAGTCTTATTTTAGAAAACCACACACTTTTCCTCAAAAAGAGATTATCTAGTTTTGTTTACTGGTTATGCGAGATAAGTACCATACAGGTCAGGATTTTGAACATATTAGTGCCGCACGTCTTTGGATACGTGAAAATACTAATACTTATCAAAATAAAAAAATTCTACGAAAACTGTTTTACAGTGATTGGTGGAAGAACCAAAATGGAAATTTCGGTATTATCGCTGACCTAGTTCTAAACTGTATTCATGACTCAAAAGAAGCTTTTTGTAGCATGAGTCGTGACACAATTTCTCGCCATACTGGAGTACCTGAAAAAACCGTAGAGTATAACATTCAAAAAATGCTTGGTATAGGACTTTTAAAATACCATACGATTCCTAGCAAACGAAATTCAAAATACAAAAGTAAGTTACTAATATTTAATACTTCGTTTAATCCTCTCGCTCCGAAATACATTTCCGCAAAAGATACAAAAAAATTAACAGCTACAAAAGTAACAAAATCAGTTCAAAAACTACCTGAAAATTTAATCAATAATTTATTGCAAAAAGATGTAGTGGAAAACGGAACGTTTAAACTTTTTGCAGACGTTCCTCTGGAACCTAAAAAAAATGAGAAAAAGAAGCGTCGCCCCAAAATATTATTTACCATTAAGCAGATAGAGTCCGGTTTGCTGGCTGGCTTAGGTAAACGTGATTTCTTTGGTCTTAACCCTTGTTTTCAGTCTTTGTCTTTGCTCATGGGCAGTCATGGATTCAAATTCGATGTGTTACCATGTGACTCAAGAAAAAGATTACAGTTGAACAAGTATGGTTTAGAGTATGAGAAACTAGACATGACAGGAAAAGTTATGTATTTAATCAATCATTTTGAGGATAATCCTAAGCATGGTGTTATGATTCGAGTGCCTGAGAATCATGTCATGGTAGATTTAGACTCAAAAGAATCCTTTGAAATCATGCTTGGTAATAACTATCATGGGGGTTTAATATTTCAATCTCCTCGCGGCGGAAAAATTCTTTTTAAACTTCCTGAATCTTATAAGATAGATTTTACCTACGACTCTACAGAATTTCATTTTGCTGGTCGTCACGATTGTATTCTAGGGCATGGTTATAAAATTTTATCTCTACTTGCGGCAGAAACTTACTCAGATAAAATGTTAGACGGATTGGAAAAGAAACTCCCGCTTCCTTCTAAAAAACTTGTTGACATTTCCACTTCTCAAGGTAAAATTCCAAAAGGATGTAGAAACGATTTTCTCTTCCGCAAAGGTCGGAGCCTTAAATGCAAAGGCACAGTAAATTACTCAGACCTTTTTGAAGCCTTATGTCAAATTAACAAAGACATGTTTGATTCCCCACTACCAATTCATGAGGTAGATGATTTAGCTAAACACTGTTTGAAATATAAAAATCAAGAAGGATTTGATTATAAAAATTCAGGCTTTTGACTGCTTTATGTTAAATTTAATTGAAAAATATAATCTAAAACGCGACGGGTATCATTTACACAATTTAGTTGACTCTTCTGCCCTTGCCGCAAAGTGGGAAAAATATTTTGGTGAAGGCTGGTACGGTATTGACTTAGGTTTAGTTCCTTATTTATGGCTTATTGTTATTGATGAATTTTTAACCAATGCTTTAGAGAAGTACCCAGAATTACAAATTCAACAAATTAAAGTGAAATATGGTGAGGTCAGAATTTACATCACGCCTTTTGAAGAAGAATTACAATCCTCCGCCCGAAACCTTGAAGATGTTTTGTTTGACTCTCGCTTGGTTTATTGAAGAAACTTATTGACAAATCCGAAAAACCTGCTACTATGTAGTTATATGGCTAAAGATATTGTAAAACTTGGTGAACTTATTACTGAGCCTGAATTTCGTGATGCTGTACACATGGCAGTTATTCCAGTTTTTGCCAATGACGATTTAGAGCCGGGGCAACATGTTGGAGTATATGTTAGCAATGACGATAAAATTTGGGCAAGTATTCATGAAAAATATGTCGGAATTGTAGCCCGTTTCTAAAAGAAACTGTAAAAGAAGGTGAGCAATTCTGGCTTATGCTTTATCCAAATTCTGTGACAAGCCTGCGGCATTCATGGACTGCGCCGGGATTTCCTTTGGATTAAATTTTGCCGCAAAAGTAAAAAAAATATTCATGAGCCCTGAAAATAATCCACATTACGTTCGTGCAAAACGTTGGATAGAAAAGTTTTGTATAAATATAGGTCAAGAATATCAAGATTTAATGTCTGCGGCGGCACATTACTTGCACGCGGAAGACTATACCTACGATAACAGCGAACGTTACAAGCACGTTTCTGATGATACTTGGCGAATTTTCTGGATAAACTACTCGGTTATCACTGGAGAGAAAATTCCCCCAGAGATTGCTGGAGATTGTTTCTTTACTTGTAGTTGTTAATTTATTAAAAATGGCGAAATCTAAGCATCGTAAAACCACTAAATACATTAAAACTCAGGTTGGTAAATGTTTAGTTTGCAGAGAATTAACTGTTCGTACTGAGATTCTTACCGCAGCAGAGAAAAAATATTCTTACTATCTTTGCGGCAGACATGAGCGCACTGACGAATTAAAGCAGTCAGTAAAAGATTTATTTGATTTTGCTAATGAGGGTTAAATGACGCACAAGATAGCCGAAGATAGGTATGAAGATTGGGATATTCAAGAAACCTACGAAGGAAAGCCTCATGGCTGGATTCAATGGAAAGGTACAGAAGTTTGTATGGACGTACACTGTGCCTGCGGAGAATTAACACATGTAGATGCTGAATTTGCTTATAACGTTCAATGCCCTGTTTGTCTTAGAGTTTATTGAGAAATTAAAAAGAATACTCTGGCTAAATTTTTAGCCAGAGATGAATTTTTCACCTTGTCTTTTCCTTAAAATCATTCTATCATTTAAACAGTTCATTGAAAAATCAAAATTTAATGGTTCCTGAGATTAGTTTTCAGGGTAAAATTTTGAACTAAATTTAACTGTTTTCAAGTTAAATGATTTAAATGTAAACTCAAGGTTAATAAATAATTAACTAGAGTCTAGTGGTTGCGTGAGTCAACCGGTAAAAATAAGGCGAAAGCAAACTTTTTACGAAGCTATGACTAAAATTTTAGTCATAGTATTTCACTAGTTCTGTAAATGAGCATAATATTATTAGCGTTGGTAACGACGACACTACTTATGAACGTGCATTGGCTAATGCAGTGTTAATTGTTAATGCCTGTAATAGTTACTATAAATAATATGAGTTTTGTACAATTTCATGATATGCATGGTGGCGGTAGTTTAAAGATTAAGCCTTTCGGGTTTATTTATATCGAAGCAGACTCAAAAGAAGAAGCTAAAATAATTTTTTATAATAGATTTAACCGTAACCCTGAAAAAATTTCCTGTGCTTGTTGCGGCGAAGATTACTCTATTTCTATTTCTTCAGATTTAACACAAGCAACCGCTTTTGAAAGAAACTGTCGTTATGCGTATTTTGATGAAAAACGTAGAGAAGTTTCTCGAGACAAGGCGTTGGTTATTGGGAAAGGTCTAAAAGATGGTTATTTTTCTAAATACATAGAGGAGTCTGGTATTTACGGAAAACATGAAACTTTAAATAAATATTTAAAGAGAAAAGATGTTTTAGTTATTTATGCTAATGATATAAAACCGGAAGAAAGAATTGGTGAAATTCGGAAATCCGGCTGGGTTTATGTAGATTAAAGGAGATAAAGTTATGTCAAAACCATTAAACGCTCGTGTAAAAATTATTCGTCGTCCTGCGGCAAATGGCGGAACGGAAGAACCGTTTGAATTAATTATTGATGAATCTGAACTGCAAGAAGGCGATGAAATTATTGAGTATTTAGATTAAAGTTATCTCTGCAAAAATTAAGAAAATACATGAATAGAAATTTTAAATTTACTTTAATTTTACTTGCAACAATCTTTATCATTTTTGCGGCAGGAATAGTGTCTAACAAAACTAAAGCCCAAGAACAATCTAAATTTGTTTTTGGAGAATTGGTAAAAATTAAAGATTTTCCTGATTCTGAAACATTTAAGGTAGTTGGTAATTGTTATGATTTACACGAACCTAACTACATTTACAATCCTTACTTTATACGTGTTGCGATAGGTTATAGAAATATTCATTTATTAAACTCAACAGGTCAAGAAATTACCATCGCTGAATTTAACCTAGAAAAATTAAAATGAACTTAGACAAACTTCGCCGCAGAAGAGAGGAAAAATTTTTTAAAGTCGGAGGCGGTGTTTGGTTTCATAACGCTACACATGAACAAATTTATGTCGAAGTTTCTTTTTATCCAAAGCTTAAGTTGAGACTTGGTGAGAAAGAAATATCAAAAGACTTTTTAAAAGATTGCCACAGAGTTTCGTTATAAAAAAGATTAAAACATGACAGATTTAGATATTTTTAATCCGCAAAAAGTAAGGGAAATTGTTGAGAAGTTAGAAGCAGAAATTCTAACTTTGCGACAAGATAAAGTAAGATTAGATAAATTAGAAGATATTTTATTGAATGGCGGGTGGGAATTGATTCTTTTACGCGAGGGAACTCTTTGCGCTACCATGCATGGTTATATTCCAGAACCTAATGAGATTATTGGAAAAACTCTTCGTGGTGTAGTAGACGATTTTTAAAATTTTTGATAATCTCTTCTCTGAGGTAAATATTAATGTTTTTAGTCTTAGAGATAGAGAGTTTAGAAGAGTACAATGAATATGCAATTTCAGAAGTTAGCACAGAAATAATAGAATTTTTATATCGAGAAAGTATGAAATTTATTTACGCTGATTTCTGCCGCAACGTGACTTTATTATTTTTTGAAGATGGTTCTGAGAAACCCGTTCATGTATTTGACTTAACCAGCGTAGACGAGATAGAAGATGAGAATCAAAATCTACATTTAGATACACAAGACCCTGACTGGCGATATTTTATTCGCACTTTTAAAATTCCCGCAAAATCCGAGAACCTAACGAGCTTCCTGCCGCAAATGACTGAAATTTTTAGCTAGAAATCTGTTGACAGATTTCAGAACCGTGCTATAATCTGAACAGGTTGAAAATATTTTCCTGCCTTTTGCGGCAGACTATTGAAAGGTAATCTAATGACTCCAGAAGAACTGAAAGCTGAACTTAGAAAACTATCCACTATTGACGAAATTAAAGATTATGAAAAACAAAAATTAAAAGTTAATGCTATTTGTTTGAATATTATCTCTGAAATTGAAGAAACGGACGTTCCTGATAATATTTTTGAAGGCTTCTCTCAAGAAACAAAACAATCACTTATTGGAGCCATGCTTGCAGGATTAATGATTTCTTTGTCTCAAAAATAAACATAAATCCTTTAATTTTAAACTGGCTGATTAAACTGAAGCAACAATTTGATGCTGAATCAAACTTTCCTGATGAAGAAGGAAAATCTTGGTCAAACGCAGAGATTCACCTATTACAAGGAAGACTTGCGGCTGCTTATGAATTGCAGTTAATTCCTTATAATCATTCAGTAATATCCTTAACCCTTTATTTTACTTCTCAATTTATCGAGATTGATGATTCTTATAAAATTGAGCAAGAATGTTTTAAATGGTTAGTAGAGATTGGAGTGTTAAAATCATGAAAAACTATAAAAACGACTTGAGAGAAGGTAAATTTCATCACGTTTTTATTCCTTTTATAGTACTTTGGTTAATTTGTTTAGTATGCTATGTAATTACTCAGATATTTTAGAGCGTGTTTCTGAAACACCTAAATGGTGGGACGAGTCAGGTTGTCCTAGATATTGCGACTTCTCGCCGCAAAATGTGGCAAATATTTATGCAAAGCAAGTAGCTTTAGTTTTGATTAAATGTCAGTTTTGTCTTAAACCTTTTCATGTTTCTTTCTCTTATGATTCTACAAACTTCATTCACAAACAATCTGATTTAAAAACTCAAATTCAAGACGGAACTTTGCATTATGGCGACCCTCCGAATACTGACTGTTGCGCTGGAACTACCGCAAATTGTTTAGATATTCGAGTATTAGAATTCTGGGAAAGAGAAAAATTTGAATGGATTAGAAATGAAGAGTTTGAGCAACAATTACCTGATGGATTAGAATTTGATTCTAATAACTGAGTTATGAAAGCTTTCAAAAATCGCAAGATTGATTATTCCAAGCCAGTGCAAGTCTACCGCAACTTAACAAAAAAATGTTGGAGTTTGCGGCAGGATAGATTAGTTCGCGCTCATTCTGACAGAGTTCTTCTTCAACAATGTAAATTTGTAATTATTAAAAAATATCAAGAACGGGTAAGAAAGACAGGCCATAAAAATGTACATGCTTTCGTACAAGGAATGCTGTTAGATAATTTAGAATTCAAACCTACCCATGTAGTACAATATAATCCTTATCGCCAGGATTACTTTGAAAAATCAGCATTAAGTGAAAATTCTCAACCTGAGAATATTTTTGAATGTGAATTATGATTATTAAGAGAGGAAGGACTTGTAGTAATTAGATAATCATGATTACTAATTTTTTATTAAATCTTTGGAATCCACGATACGAAGTAAAATATAACTTCGGACAGGAAAATATTTGGATAAGTTGCGGCAAGTTTAGATTTGAACGTACTGCTTTAGCTAAAGTGTGTCAGGAAGCTTTGAAAAGCAGGATAGATAAGGGTTATTTGTTTAACGTAATTGAGTTAGACACTAATAAAATAATTTATCAAATGGAATCTTATGGGTAAACAGTTATTTGAGCCTTGTTTAAACATCACTACTTATAAATCACTTCAATCACAAGCTGAACAATGTTTGGACTCGATTGTTAAAGAGTGTTATAGGATTTTAAACTTGATTCCTATCACTAAACCTTTTACTCCAGTTTTCGTAGACGCTAATCTTGCCGCAAAAGTTCATAATTTTATTGTCAACGATTCTAAACTAGAAATTCAAATTGGCATTAAACGTTCTGAAATATTTTTCCATTTTGCGGCGAATATTCCGCGTAATTTGTTTTATGCCGATGAAGAAAAAATAAAGAAATTTTGGCAAAACCATAATCGAATTAAATATTTTGAAAGAAAATTTGTAAAATAATACTTTGATTTGTCAAAACCTTAAAATCCACGAACTTGCAAAACATTGGTATGCAGAAACCTGCCTAATTATTGACACTGAAGCTACGGGCGGCAAAGATTCTGAACTGATAGATTTAGCAATTGTGGAATTTCCGACCGGAAAAGTTTTGTATGAATCTTTTGTTTATACGGACAAGGAAATGAATTATTTCGCACAACAAGTTCACGGTATTGAATCTCACCAGTTAATAAATGCTCCAAGTTTTTCTCAAGTTTGTGAAGAAGTTTTTCCTATTATTCAAAATAAAAATATCTTTGCATATAACACGTCTTATGATAAAAGAATATTTTTAGGTTTTGCGGCAAAGTTAGAACTAGAAATACCTGATGCAAACTGGCACTGTTTAATGCAGATGTACAAACAATACAAAAACGCTAAAAAAGTTTGTTCTCTAACTCAAGCTTGTGAAGAATTAAATGTGCAATCTGGAACACATCGCGCAAAATCAGATGCTCTAGCGGCAGCAAGAGTTTTATATCGAATGTACCAACAATATTAAATGAGAAAGTATTCAAAACACAATCGCTGTCCTAAATGTGGCGACCAAAAAGCAGATTCCAAGTTTGAACCTGCCGCAACTAAAAATAATGTTTTAGTGTTACCAGAAAGAATTGTAAGAAACTGCAAGAACTGTTCCTATACATGGAACGAAGCCCCAATTGATGTAAAAGAGGTAGATAATGTTAAGTAATAAAGGAGGAATTATGTCAGAAGTAGCTGAATCTAAAATTTGGCTAACTTCTGACACCTAATTCATTACAATCATGTCAATATTATAAATTACTGCTCACGAGAATTTTCTTCAATTGAAGAAATGAATCAAGCGTTAGTAGATAACTGGAATAGTGTTGTTGGTGACGAAGATACGGTTTATTTTCTAGGAGATTTTGCCTTTGGGCTTCTGCCGCAAGCGAAAGAAATATTTTCCTATCTTAAAGGTAAAAGAATTATTTTAGTCAGAGGAAATCATTGCGGTGGATTAGATAGAATGAGACAAATCGGATTTCATGAAGTTCATGATTATTTAACAATTGAATATAAGAACTATAAGATTGCTTTATCCCATTTTCCTTATAGACAATTTATCAATCCTGAAAAACCCAGAAAATATCATAAACAATACCCAGAATGGCAAGGCGAGCAAATATTAGCACATGGGCATTGCCACTCATTTCCTGAAAACAAAACAAAATTTATTGAAGTTTGCGGCAGGAAAATTCCACAATATGACGTTGGTGTGGACGCTAATCAATTTACACCTGTAAATCTTGACACTGTCCTTCGAGAAATCGAGAAAATTTGTTAAAAAGTGTTTGACACCATTCATTCTTTAGGTTAACATGTCGTTGACTACTTAACTTAATGCCCCTTTCACGATTTATCGAAAGGCTTAGAATGAAATCTTTGTTTTTAACATTTTGTTTATTATTCTCTGTATCAGCTTTTGCGCAAACTACTCAAACCTTTTCTGTACAGGCAGAAGAATTACCGCCTAACCCCTATTGCCGCGACCAATATTTTTATTTACCGGTAAAAGGCAATAATTCATCGCGTGCCGTTACCTTAGAAGTTAAAGGAGATTATGAAGATGTACAATCTTCTGGAACAGTTGGGGATGGTTATGTACATTTAACTAGATGTAATGTCAATAAAAATACTAGCAAACTTCCAATTAAATTAACTTTAATAGTTAAAACTCAGAAACGAACTATTGCCGTAGCTACGGATGACGAAAATGCTGAAGAGGTTTGTCAAGATTTTCCTTTCTGCCCGCCTCCGCCAGAATTAACGACTCAATCTTTTAGTAGTTTCTCTTCCCAAGTTCGATATTCTCGTGACGGGGTTCGTGTTTGGGTTAGACTTTCCGATTACAACATTTTGACAATTTTTCTAGCTGAAATTAATCAACCTCTTACTCTTCGACAACTTCGCAGAAAAATACGATAAAATCTTCTGGACATTTAAGGACACTTGGGTTACAATTCTGCTTAGGAAATTATTCCATAAACCCTTTCCATAGGAAAGAAGATTTTTATGTTTTAGGAGACAAGTTAAAATGAATAATAATTATGTACGTGTTCGCCGGGAACGATTTAAGCAATGGTTGCAATCTCAAAAACCTACAACTGTCGTAGGTTCAACTCGTAATATGAACGACACGCCCATTGCTCGCTATGTATCTGAACGTAGTCGTATTGAAACACGTACCAAAAATTATACACGAACAAAGGACGGTCGTAGTTATCAAACGAGCGGTTGGGTTACGGAGTTTCTCGATAAACTTGGCAGTCATTCTTCTGAGAATATTACTGCTCGTACTGCCTTACGATTATTGGATTAAGATTTTTCCTCTAAATTAAACCAACTTTTGAGCGGTTTGAGAAGTAACTCAAACCGCTAATTTTTCATGAAGATTGATTTAAATAAAAAGAAAGTAATACTCACTTTCCCTTTTAATAGGGAAATAGTTGATGATGTTAAACTAAGTCTGAAAGAGCTTGGGATTAAGTGGAATCCAGAAGAAAAATTCTGGTATTTTAATCTGTCTGAAATAAATAATGAGTTTAAAGCTAAAACATTTAAGGATTTTATTGATAAATACGAAGTGACTCTTCCGCTAGAGATTACGGCACATTGCGAAAATATTTTTAATCGGTTTGCGGCAAAATCAGAAACAGTAAAAAAATTATTAGAAATAGCAAAAACAGTAATTCATGAACCTACTGAATCTGGTAGGTATTTACGAAACCATCAAAAGTATGCAGTTAATTGGTTACTTGAAGATTCTAAAATTCTAGCTGATTCCGTAGGGGTAGGTAAAACCATGCCACTTGCTACTGTCGCAAGGTGCTGGCAATTGCTAGATTCTAATATTAAAGTAGTAGTAATTTGTCCTAAAACATTGATTAAAAATATAGAATTGGAATTTAAAGATTTACAGGTTTTTCCAGATATTTATTCTTACGGAAAACAACCTGATAAAATAGAAGGAAAATATATTCTTATAGCTGACGAAGCACATCTTACCGGAGGGGATTCACAGCGCAGTAAAAAATTTCTTAATCTTGCGGCAGATGCAGAGGCAGTCTACCCCTGTTCAGGCACTCCAATGCGTTCGGGCAGACCTAAAAACTTATTTCCGCTACTCAAAGCGATTCGTCATCCTTTAGCTGATAATAAATTAAACTATGACCGTCGTTACTGCGCGTTAAAATCAAGTCGTTTCACAAAATACGATAACAGCGGGGCTTCTAATTTAGATGAACTTCATAGATTAACCAAAGATTATATCTTACAACGCAAAAAACATGAAGTCTTGGATTTGCCATCGTTTACTAGAGTTTTTCGAGACATTGAACCTTCTGCAAAAGAATTAAAAATATTTCAGAATAATTTAGAATTACTTAAAAAAGATTATTACAAAAGAATTAAAGAAGGACTTATTAAATCAGGTAGCGAGTCAGCGGTATTTTTAGGTCATGTTCGTCGCTGCGCCAGTCTTGCTAAAATTTCTAGTGTCTGCGAATTGATTGATGAAATTATCGAGCAAGGCGAGTCTGTAGTAGTTTTTTCTGTGTACAAAGAAACTGTGCAAATTATTGCACACAAATATAAATTTCCACTTCTTACTGGCGACGTGATAGATGAGAACGTGCGAGATAAAATGGTAAGAGATTTTCAAACCAATAATATTTCTGGATTTGCGGCAACTATTCAGGCTGGGGGTGTAGGCATTACTTTAACAAAAGCTAACCATGTAATTCTAATTGATAGAGATTGGAATCCCGCAGATAATGACCAAGCTGAAGGAAGACTTTTAAGATTCGGTCAAGAAAATCCTGTAACTTCTCACTGGATTCGATTTGGAACACACGACAAGCACGTTGACGATATTCTGATTGAAAAAAGTGAGAGAATTACGAAAGTCCTAGAAGGAAAGAGAAAAACAATGCGCGGAAAATCTATTGAATCCGCTTCTCATGATATTTTAACTGAAGTATTTAAAACTAAGAATGGAAGTTAATAAAGAGAAGATAAGCAAATTTACAGTCAAAACATCTTTAGTAGGTTTGTTTAGTATGAGTAGTACGATATTATTAACCCAATTAATTAATAGATTTAGTCCAAAATACACCCATAAAAACACTGTTATAAGTAGCAAGTATTTAGTCATTGATTAGCTCCTTCGCAAGCTGCCTCGCGTTCTGAATGTTAGCTCTTTCCTGCTGTTCTTTTTCTAATTTTACTTTTTCTGGATTCTTTTTTCTACCAGTTCCTTCGACAGTTCTAAACGTGAATCGGTCATTACGCTCCCATCTAGTATCATACAGTTTTCTGAATTCCTCGTCGTATTGTTGGGGGGTCACAAATTTTGGATGAGATGCCCATGCTGCCCAAGACTGAATCCGGCTGGAATGTAACATCATTAAAACATAGTTTAAATAAATGTAACCCCTATTCTCTGGGCTGGTTTTGAGGTAAAGTTTCCTCCAAAGTTTAGACCATTTTTTATAATGGACAATCATATTAATTTTTACTCTTTCCTGATTCGTAATTTGATGAGTAACAGTAGCCTGATATAGTTTTCTATAAAATGCTTTATTCCTCTTCTCAAACAAAATAAGTTTAATAATTTCTTCCATTTAAATAGCTTAGCTCATTTTTTTGAGAAAAGTCAAGGAGACTTCAAAAATCCGTTGACACAATGAGATGGTTAAGGTACTATTGACCCATGAAAGTTAAAGAGGTACGAATCCTGCGAAAATTTTCCTTCGGTGCGGCAAGTTATGCCAACGAAGATATTGAAATTGTCTTTGACGTTTCTAAGGAAAATAAACCTATTGAAGAATTAGCCAAACAAGTTTTCAATGAATACCATCTGTTTATCAGTAATTCAGATTTACCTGATGATATTCGTCATGATTATTATCGCAAACAAGTAAAACCTTTTCGTGACAAGCAAGAAAATAAGGAAGAAATTTAATGGAAACAAATAAAATTCTAATCTCGCATGTTCGTGATTACGCTGGGCAAATTCATGCTACTTTAGTAGCTCTTGATAAAGAACATGTTGGACTGTCTATCCGCAACCCTAATGATAAATTTGACCGTAAACTAGCTATTACAAAAGCTGCTGGTCGGGCTAAGTCTCAAACTCAAAATTTTGAATTTACAAAAATTCCTAGTCGAAAAATTATTCCTGAGTGGGCAGACTTGCAAACAGGAATTGGAGAATTAGCTTTAGCAGAAGTCATTAATATTGAGTATCTGAGATTAATGCAGAGAGCAGAGAAATATTTTAAATAATATGTTACATCAATTTGAAACTGATGAATATGTAGTTTCTTATGAAGAAACAGAGGAAGTTAAAAACCTAGTGTTTCATTGTCTAGTTTCTTTCTTTAGGGAACATGAGTTTTTTAACGGTGAAAGTTTATTCCAATCTGATGAAGGTCAAATTGAATCTCCTAATGTTTTAGCAGAGCTTTTAGATAAAGTTTTTAAATTTAAAATTACATATAAGGATGAATTAAATTAAAATGCTTATCGAGTTTAAGTGTCAGTTTTGTGATAAAACTTTTGAATTAATTTTGCGGCGGAAAGATAAAAACAAGAAACAACGTTGTCCTGACTGTAATCAAAAATGCAAACCTGTTGAGTATTCACGAAGTAGTTTTGATTTAAAAGGAAGTGGTTGGTACAAAGCGGGTATATCATGAAATTCAAAACTCAAACTTTAATTACCATTGAAAATCTTCCTAAGATTCCTGCCGCAAAAGTGAAAGAAATTGTTGAATCAATCTATGACTCTTATGGACAGGAAAATTTAAAATATCTTGGAGCAGGAAAAATCGTTTGCGGAACTTATACCACTCATCAAACTGATTATATTTTAAATTTAATCTCAAGAACTTTTGCGGAAAGGCGTTCAAATGACTGATTCAAATAAAACTTGGCGTAACGAAATTGATAATCCTGAATTTCGCAAAAACTTAAATCGTAGCACACCTACGTTTGCTAATATCAATCTTCTAGGTAACTGCAACGTAGACTGTTATTTCTGTCTTGGAAAAGATATTGATGAGCATTTCAAAAAGCAAAATCAATTAAATGTTCATTATTCAGATTGGAAGAATTTTGATGAATTTTTAGAGAAGTGTAAAACTGCGAGTATTAAAAATCTGTATATTACAGGTCAAAATACTGATGCTTTAGTTTATAAGTATACAGGCGAGTTAATTGATTATCTACAAGACAGTCATAATTTTGATGTAGGAATTCGTACTAATGGTTATTTAGCTCCACAGAAAATGGATGTAGTTAACAAATGTCGTCGTAGTGTAGGATATTCAATTCATTCTTTAGACCCAGAAACAAACTGGACTATTATGCGGCGGCGAGATATTCCAAAATGGGAAGAAATTATTCCTAACACCAAAAACGTTAGAGTTTCTATTGTTCTTAATAGATATAACGTTAATGAGTATTTTAAACTACTAAAATATATCTCTCAGTTTGATAATGTTAAATACATTCAGACTAGAAGAATTTGTACTGATATTAGGGAAGAATATTTAGCAGAAGATGTAAGAGTTTACGAAGAAGTTTTTCGTCAAGTGCAAGAAAAATATCCTTTAACTGGTCATTTTTATTCTGCCGAATGTTTTAATATTTATGGAAAAGAAGTAGTGTTTTGGCGTACAGTTAAAACCACTATTGATAGTTTTAATTTTTATACGGATGGAACATATACTGATGAATATTTTGTGATTGAAGGATACATGCGTGAGTCACAAAATTATCCTAAAGTTGCGGCAGTTCCTGTTAAAACACCCGGTTTAGAAGGTTATTGGAGAGGCTGATTGCTTTTATGGAAGAAGATATTTTTTGTCCATTTTGCGGCAGTAGTTCAGTATTATATCTTTATTTCAAAGATAGTTATACAGTAATTTATGAGTGTTTGTACTGTAAAGAAACGTTTGAAGAGGATTTACTAAATGAGAGATGAAATTACACATGAAATTTATTGTGGAGAATGTGGCTCAAATGATGTAGAATTTCTTTGGACTTGTTTTGATGGTGACATATATAAGTGCCGCAATTGCGGAGAAGAATTTGTAGAACCATTTGAGGACGAAGATGAAGACTATTGACGGATTTAAAGGCGAATATCGCTGGCTTAGTAACTTTGCTCCGGTAAAAATTATTTTAGATAATGCGGAATATCAGTCCGTCGAACACGCTTACATGTCGGCAAAATCTGAAGACATTGAGTGGAAAAAATTTTGTGCCGATAAAGATAATTCTGCCGGAAAAGTAAAAAAAGCCAGTAAAGAAATTCAACTTCGTGAAGATTGGAATTCCATTAGACTTAAAACAATGGAATATTGTTTATGGCAGAAATTTACTCAACAACCGTATCGTAAGCAATTACTTAATACTGACGGCATAACATTATATGAGTTCAATTCACATCATGATAACTATTTTGGAATTTGTACTTGTAAAACTTGTAACGATACCGTTGCTATAAATAGTTTTACTATCATTTCTGAGGAATATATTATAGATAATGTAACTAATAAACTTGGTCATTTAATTATGGGAATTCGAGCGCATTTAGATAAAGTAAATTATTTAAATGCTTTAGAAAAGAAATATCCTTCGGCAGTTATTGAAGTTAATGGGAATTGTACATTAATTAATATTGTTCCAAGTAAGAAAATTGGATTAGAATTATCAGAAAATATGTTGAAAAGATTAAATAAATTGAATGAAAAACCGAAATAAAGAAAGAACACCTTTTCATAGTTTAACTGCTAAAGATTTTCGTTTTGATTTCTTTTCGGCAGGCGGCTCTGGAGGCCAGCATCGGGATAAGAAAGCTACAGCTTGTCGCTGTACTCATGAGCCTAGTAAAGCAGTAGGCGTTTCTCAAGATGAACGTTCTCAACTTCAAAACAAACAGTTAGCGTTTCGTCGTTGTGCTGAATCATTAAAGTTTCAAAAATGGCTAAAAGTTGAAGCTAGTAGACTACTTGGAAATCCAAGCCTAGAATTACTTGCCGCCCAAGCAGTAGATAAAATGATGAAAAATGACGCTGACTTTAAAATTGAAATTCAAGTCGGTAAAAATGAATGGAGAGAAATTTCTTTAGAAGAATTTTTATTGATAACTTAGGAGATAAAAAATGGATACTAGAACAGGCGAGATTCGACAATTAGCAGAAAACGAAAAACTAAAACGAACTGAAGTTCCGTTAACACAGCAAGGCTTTAGGCGTTTAGTAACCAAAGAAAAAGAAGAACGTCTGACGATTCTTAAAAACGCTTATAAACGAGCTATTTCTGAAGAAAAGAGAAAACTTGGTAGAAAACTAACTGCCGCAGAAATGAAAGAACTTCATGTGAAAGTGGCTTTGGAATTATGAAAAAATTTTTAATACTAGGTTTATTACTTTTTTCTATCTCTTGCGGTAAAAGTCCTTTTGTACCTTATACTAAAGATTACTTTAGTTCTGGTGATTTAGTTCGTTACAAAGATGGAAAAATTGGCATTTTAACTACACTACAGTCTACTGAGTATAATTATTATGATGGAAAATATTACAGAGTTTATAACATTCGATTTTTCAATAAACACTCAGTTTTTAGTAATGGAACTAAAATTGAAGGATATGTATTAGATAGTGATTATAAATATTCCATTAATACTTTAGAAATAGAAAAACTAGATATTTTTGATTATATTAAACTTCCATGACTGTTAGAGAACGAGAACTACAAGAGGAAAACTTGAGACTTCATATTGCTAACCGTCGCCTACAAGAAACTGGCGAAGCACCCGAACGTGATAAATTAATTATCAGTTTGCGACAGAAAATAGAGGAACAATACAATTCAGTATTAAAACACTATACAGCTTTAGATAACGATTTGTGCTGGAAAAATGATGACGAATTATACGAATCCTTTGGACTTTTACCGAAGAATCCTGCCGCAATTACGAAGGAAATATTTTTAGCAAACTGCGGTAAATATTGTGAAGGACAATTTAACAAATGATTACATTTCTTTTGATTTTAGGAATTTTTAATCTATTTATTTCTTATTTAATAATCCGATTTATATTAATAACTATTCAAATTTTTTCTCCATCCATAAAAGGTATTCAGCTTTCAGATAAAACTTTGCATGATTTAATGTAGAAGATTTGGATTTTCAGAGTAGAGAAGTGTTTAAATGATTAAAAGAATTGGAAGCTATGTAGACTATCCAGACCGTCCCACGATATTTTTTAATTGGCATTTTGATTCTGAAATCTCTTTGAGTAATGACCAACTCAGATTAATATCTAAAATCTTTTCAAACACAAATCATTTATTTCCTCATTTTTCTAAACAAGCCAGAGAATTTCTGATATATCTAGCTTTAAACTATGACTAAAAAATCTGCCGCAGATATAGAAAAATCTTTACAACAAAAACGAGAAGCTTTAGAACGTTCTCGCCAAGTTAAGCAAAAATTAGAACAGATTGAACCGGAAATTAGAGAATTTGTTTTAACAAGAGAAATTATTCTCGAATCTTATGATTGCTCTAAAGCCGAAGCTGAGCGTTTGGCTTATACGTCTTTCTGCATTCAGGCTTATAACAAATTTGGATTGCCATTTACAGACGTTTCAAGAAATGCTTACGGAAGCCGATTTGTGGAACGAATGCAAGATTTAAATGTCCACTTTAGAATTAGGAAAATTTAAGCAAAAAGCCTGTTGACAGAAACTTCAAAATCTATTAATATTGAGTTCATATAAAAATATGAGCAAGGTCAAGAGAAAAATTACATACCGCATGTATCCTACCAAGAAACAAGAAACTCTTTTATTGGAAATACTTGACCATCATCGTTTGCTTTATAATTCAGCATTGAAAGAAAGAATTGATGCCTACAAAACTACTAATAAATTTATTTCCCGTTCTGACCAAGAAAAACAATTGACTGAAATTCGTAAGGAGTTTCCTGAGTACAAAAAGTTTAATTCTCAATCTCAACAACGTACTCTTAAAAGATTAGATTTAGCTTTTCAAAATTTCTTTCGCAGAATTAGGAACGGAGAAACTCCAGGATTTCCTCGTTTTAAATTTGAACGAAGATTTACTTCTTTTGGTTTTAATTCTCATGGCGACGGATACAAACTTTTAGATAATGGAAAACTCAGAATTTCAGGCGTAGGTCAAATAAAATTACGCGGTAAATCCTTATATTCTGGTGAACCTAAAGAATCACAGGTTCTATATAGAGACGATAAATGGTATTTTTCACTGACTTTAGAAACTTGTTCTAGAAGAAATAATAATGACTCAAAGTATGATGTAATATTTGCTGATTGGGGAATTAAAAACATTTTAACTTTGGCTAAAATCTCTAATTTAAATACTCCAAATTCTATTGAGTACGAAGAAATTTCTAATCCTAAATTTCTCAATAAATACCGAACTGAGCTAGAAAAAATACAGTCTAAGCGTGATAAAACTAAGCACAAAACTTGTAAACGTAGAAAATTGACAAAGAAGTATCGAGCCTTAAATCGGAAAATAAGAAATATACGTGGGGATTTTCAAAACAAGCTAAGTAATAGGTTAGCTAAATTAACCAGAGCCTTTGTAACGGAAAAGTTAAATGTTAAAGGAATGGTGGAAGGTGAAATAGAGAAATTAGGTAAAAACAATAAAGGGCTGCATAGAAACATCTTAGATAGTGCGCCTGCGAGTTTGTTTTCAAAAATCAGATACAAAGTGGAAGAAACTGGGTCTGAGTATAGAGAACTTGACACTCGCACATTGAAACCAACACAACGATGTTCAGAATGTTGGAAATTAGTTAAAAAAGGAATCAATGACAGAGTACATGAGTGTTCTTGTGGGTATAAACAAGGAAGAGATAGGAATGCTGTACGTGTCATGGCTAAACATTTTATAAAAAGTCAGGAACTGGCTTTGAAGGCTTGCCTTTAGAAATTCTGACTAAACTTAATCAGAATAGTTCATTAAGCTTAACAAGACCAACTTTAATCATTTTCTACTAGAAATGCGAAATTAGTTCTTTATAGACTTTAAACTCAACTTATTTCTGAAGATGTTCTTGTTGGTTATTGGAATCAAACAAAACGTTCTGGTGCAATCTCGCTAACTGACCAAACTGCTTTACTTGGTAAGGTACGTACTGTTGCTGAAGCAGTGAAAATTGCACGAGAAGAAGCCAACAGTGTTTCGGTAGATAATATTTCTACCAAACCGTTGTTTGATTTTATTTTTGGTTAATTTGAGAATCTGCCGCAGATGAAAGAAATATTTTCCTAAGTTTGCGGCAAAATTTACTTCTATGAAAAACTTTTTGAATATTAAATATGCGAAATCCTGAAAGAATTAAGCCAATACTTGATAGAATTGAAGCTGTTTGGAAAAATAATCCAGATTTGCGGCTTGGGCAAATTCTAGTTTCAACTTTGCAACATGAGAAAAACGTTGCAAATTCTAACGTTCACTTAGTTTTATTTAATATAGGGGATGAAAACTTAGTATCTTATATAGAAAACTTTTTATCTAAACCTGAGTAAAGATGTGCCGTAGAAAAAATGAAATCTTTAATTAGCGAGAATACAAATGACATTAAATGAATTACAACAATTAATTAGTGAACGATTAGCCGAAAATCCTGAACTTGGAAATTTACAAGTTATTCAGGAACTTTATCCTAATGGAATTAAGCCTTTAGAGACTTTATTAGAAAAAGTTCACTATAAAGATAATTCAGTTTATTCACACTCAGAAAAGAACATTTGGTTACAAGCTGAGTTGGCGAAACTTAATAATGGTTTTGCGGAAGCGGTGTTTTTGTAGTTTGCCGCAAAAAAGTTAAAAATATATGAAATAAACCCAGATTTTGAAATTCTTTATATGATAAAATCAAGTAAAGATGCCTACGAAGAAAACAGTGAATGGGCGCAGAAGTTTAAGGAAGAAGGTAGAGAACTAACGAAAATGATTAAATTTTAATATGACTCTTTTAGAATTAAAAGAAAAAGTTGATAAATTTATTATTGAAAATCCATATTTAGTAAATACTCTAGAATTAGTTACTGAAAATGATTTTGGTGCAACTTCTTATTTTGGCGATTTCCAGGTCATGTTTCGTGCATTAAATGAGAACGGATTTTGGCACTTATATACTGAAAGTGAAGTAGAAGAACGAGAAGATTTACAACATGTAGAGAAAGTGATTTATTTTAATTAGATATGACTGCGCAAAGGAAATGGCAAATCTCTAATGTAGAAAAAGGCTTATGTAGATTCTGTAAAACCCCAAGAGTCAATAAATCTTTTTGCGAAAAACATAGAGTTTCTACAAATTCTTACAAAAGAAAACGCCGTGTAAATTTACTCAACAAAAAGTCAAATTGGAAACTTAATATGCCTAAAAAAGAAGCGTTAAAGAAGAAGCTAGTAAGCTACACTAGATTGAAAGAACTTGGATTACTTTAAATCTTTCTTCCAACTTTCTTACTTCCATTCGCGTAGTTTTTAGTTTTACGGTGACAAGAAAAACATAAAACCATTAAGTTTGAAACATCAAAAGCTGACTCTGGATGATAGGCTTTGGATAAAACATGCTGGATTTGCAGTGGATTTGAGAAAGAATTTTCCTTTCCGCATCTCACACATTTATGTCCGTCCCGCTTTAAAACCAATTCCCGTAGCAACTTCCATTCCTTGCTTTGGTACAGAACGTTTTTTGCGTCTTGCTCGTAGTCTTCCCTTGCCTTTTCGTTAAAAATCTTGTAAACTGTTGGCAGTTGGATTCCTAGTCGCCTCGCAATTTCCACTGGTTTTACATTATTCTTTAAAAGGAATTTTACCTGAATGTTTAGATTTTTCTTTTCAGTATTTTTACTCACAATATTTTCTGTTTTTGCGGCAGGACAATCGCCGCAAATTGAAATAAAATCTTTACCAAATTCTGCTTTTATTCATAATTCTTCCAACACTTGTCAATCAGAAGAAGTATTAATTAATGTTTCATCTAATCTTAAAAATATCTCTCAAATTAACTTACAAGTTAATGGTGTAAACTACTATAATATCCAGAGTTTGAAATTAAATACAGACGAACTACTAGGGGCAGTTCCAGTAATAGCAGAAGTAGTTTATAAGCAAAAACGTCGTTCTGATGGATGTGAAGTTCTCTGCCACGCTTGGTCTAAAACAATGTTAAATGTTGTTCCTTGTAAGAGAACTTGCCCGCAAATACCGAAAATTAAACTTAATAGTTCTGTTGCAGAATTTAAAGAAAATATTTCTTTCACAATTGCGGCAGAAAATGTAACGAGTACAAGCCAACTTGGGGAACTAGCTTATACATGGGAAGTATTTGGAGCTAAATTTCAAAAACTAAACGAAACTACTATTTTATTGACGCCTGACAGTCGAGTAACTGAAATAGCTGTACTAGCCCGACTATCTACAAATTTTCCTGATTGTGCGGCAGAAGATAAACTTATCATATATCGAGAATTCCAACCTTTACCTCCAAAACAAGAACTAGGAATTTGCGAATTAAAAACCAGTAGAGTAGATAATAAATGTAAAGCAAATTTAACTGAGATTGTCCGAAGATTCACCGCAGGTAATGGTACAAAATTGATTATCCGCGCCTCCGACCTGAAGACTCTCGAAAATCTTAAAAAGTCGTTGACAACTGGCGAATTAGGTGTTAAACTAGACCCTTATAAGATTGAATTGGAAAATTTTGGAACTACTAAGATTCAGACTTTTATTATGATTTTTTAATAACTCCTGCCCCTCACCTACAGGAACAAGTGAAGTATTTATTAATAATTTGTTTTTTACTGTGTTTTGTAAATTTAACTGTAAACGCTGACTCTATTAGAGTAGACATTACTGGATTTGACAACGGGTATACTTTAACGAATCTAACTACAGGAAGTACTTTGGTTGGATTGTGTTTAGACCACAGTGTTAGTGTACAATCAGGGTCTGCGATAGAAGCTACAGTTGTTACATTAGAAAGCTTACGGAATAGTGCAGATTTTCAAAAATATATTCAGGCTTCTTATATTGCAAACTTATGGAACAATCCTGCGGTAAGTCGTGAGGGAATACAAAAAGCTATTTGGAAGGTATTTGAAAGTGATTATTTATTACCAGTGCAGTATCAATATTTATTGACTGTCGGAGGCGTTTACAACCCTAACCAGCTAGTAGTCATTCCTAATGTAGTAGGAAGTTCGCAGCGTTATTTGATTCCTACTGAGGTTCCCGAACTTGAGCCTTTATATCTAGTGATATTAGGAACGTTCTTTTTATTTCTTGCTAACAAGTTAAATATTAAAAAAGCTAATGGATGAAATTATAGTAAAAATATTTAAATACCGAACTGACGACTTTGTTTATAGTCCTTTTATATATTTAGACGGAACGATTATAAATGATATTACTAAATCAGAACAAGAGAGATATTTTTTCTATAATGCGGTAGGACTTTTTGCTAATAAACATAATATAAAAGAAATTTACGTTTGTTGGAATACAGATTATGGGTTTTCTTATTACAACCCTCGAACGAATACTTATCAAATAGTTAACCATGAGACTCCTACTGATTACCAGTTTAATCCTAAATTAAGAACATTGCTAATTTCCCCCATTAACACTAATGAAATTTTAACAGAATTCTCATTAAGGATGTTAGATGAACTCAAATATATTTAAGATTTTAATATTTATTATAGGCATGTCGCTGACCGTTCATGCTGAGCCTATTATTATCAACCCAGAAGATATAAAAAATGTTACATCAATTGTCCTACCTAGTGGGATAGAAGTGAACTCAGATTTAAGTGTTTTTTGTGAAGCTGGTTGTGACGAAGTTTTACCCAGTAAAGGAAATAAAAAACTATGGTTCTTGTTAGCTGGGTTAGCAGTCATTCCTTTACTGAAAAGTTGTGAGTCTTGTTGTGAGGAACCTCCTAGCCTTACTCCTCCGTCTACTTCTCCTCCGCTTTTTCCTCCGGTGTCAACGCCCCCAGCACCTGTTCCTGAACCTAGCACTATTATTTTACTTTTAATTGGAATTCTTATTTCTTGGAGACACATTAAAAATGGATTTAATCACACAAGCTGAAGCTGCTCGTTTAAAAGGCGTAAGTCGTCAGCGCATTAATACATTAATAAAGACTAATACTATCAATAATTATAACGGAAAAGTAGATAAACAAGAAATTCTTAACCTAAAACCTAAAAAATCCGGTAGAAAGCCTAAAACCCATGTATCAATTACCTGATATTAATTTAAAGGAATTGGATATTTTAGAATATCCAGATTTAATAGATGAGTTGGAACAACTCAGTGATAAATATAAGGAAGCTATTCGAGAGTTAGAGGGTAAAATTGAGCTAGAAAAATCGAAAATAGTTGTTGCCTTAGATGCAGAACGTGCTATAATAGGTAATCGTCAGGTAAGAAAATACTCATCGCAAGAAGTTAAAGAAGCGATGTTGTTAGTTTTACTTAACGAGAATAAGGAATTTGTTTGTATGAGTAATGAATTGAGTGATTATAAATCTGCCGCAAAGCAGGTAAAAAATTTATTAGAAAAAATTAGGAGATACAAGCAAATTCTGTTGATAGAATATCAAAACCATACTATTCGCAGATTTTGTGATATTCCATCAAATGACGTTAGAGATAAAACCAACCCGTATTTTAGTAATGTATACGGGCGACCGTAAAGACATTAAAAACAAGATTGGAGAACTTTATTTAGGGCTTGAAAATAAACACAGTCATGGTAAGTGGGTGTTTAAAGCCATTGAAGGTTTAGAACGCGAGCCAGTTATTGTACATCCTATTAACATTTCATTTCTTGAAAAACATGAAATTGACCGATTAAAATTAAAACTTAGCTCAACTAAAATTTCGTCAAATCATAAGAAACGAAAGGCTCAAGATGAACGGCGATTTCGACAATCTGAATTGGATTAGCTTTCAGTTATTTATAACTGACTTATGCAAACATAAAACCAATTATTGTTTAATTGAGACTAAATAGCTAATTAGCCATTTACATAAGATTACTGAGCATGGTAGCTCAAATTACGTTAAGAATGCTTCCCTAGTTCCTAACCTCTAAGTAATTCCTATGGCGAAGGGAGTAATTACCAAATTAGAAATAATTTGAGATTTGAAAGTAATGCAAAAATTTGTTCCAGTTTTAAGTAACAATAATAAACCTTTAATGCCTACAACCCCTATGCGTGCTAGACAGTTACTAAAGTCTAGCAGAGCAGTAAAAAGGTGGTTTAAAGGAGTTTTTGCTATAAAACTAATAGATACAAATAATGGAGACATACAAGAAATTGTAGTGGGGTTAGACCCAGGAAGTAAGAGAGAAGGTTTTACTGTTAAATCTTACTTCCACACCTATTTAAATATTCAAACAGAGGCAACAGACTATGTAAAAGATAAAATTAAAACTAGAAGAGAAATGAGAAGGAACAGACGTAACAGAAACACGCCTTATAGAAAATGCAGACTTAATAAAAATAGAAATAAAAAATTTCTATCTCCTTCTACAAAAGCAAGATGGCAAGCCAAATTAAGAATTTTAAATTACTTAAATAAAATTTTTCCTTTAAAACTAATCATTGTCGAGGACATAAAAGCAAGAACTTTTAAAAAAGCAAGAAAATGGAACTTATCTTTCTCCCCTCTACAGGTTGGTAAAAATTGGTTTTATAGTAAAATAAAAGAAAAATGGAAATTAATTTTAAGAAACGGTTACGAAACAAAAGAAAAGAGAGATGAATTAGGCTTAAAGAAAAAATCTAATAAACTTAGTGTAAATTTTTATTCTCACTGTGTAGATAGTTGGGTTTTAGCAAATTCGTATATTGAAGGCCATCATTCTGTAGATAATGAAGAAGTAATAGTAATGAATCCAATCAAATTTATAAGAAGGCAATTACATAATCTAAAATTCTCTAAAAATTCTATTAGAAGCAGACGCGGCGGTACGTTAAGTTTGGGTTTAAAAAGAGGAAGTGTTGTTAAACATGTAAAATATGGAATATGCTATGTTGGTGGGCATTCTAACAATAGAGTTAGCTTGCACGCATTTGGAACTGGGAAAAGGCTCAGTCAATTTGCGAAATTAGACGATATTAAATTTCTCGCTTATAATAGTTGGAAATAAACTTATGAGTAATGAATATTTTTATGAACAAATTGATTGTGAAATTAGTCAAACAAACATTGTTGAAGAAACTACTAATGTAGCAAGTGTAGACAGACACTCTGAATTATTTTATGTGAATTTTTCTGACTCTTGTTTACACTTGCCGCAAAATAAGAAAGTTGTTTCGGATAATATTCAGCAAATTAATACAGATTATGCAGTAGGTATTTGTGCTGTTTTAGCTTTTATTTTATTACTTCTTCTTTGTTAATGTTTTACTACTATATATTTAAAAACAACAGAGAAATTGGTTGGACAATTTTACATGAAAATTGTCATAAATTAACTGTCTCTGATAAAAACTCTGACACACTTATGATTCGTGGCAGTCAAGTTTTTCAGCCACGAGCACCTTGCCGCAAATGTGGAAAATTATTAGACGAAAAAGCTGCAAATAAATTTCTTGAAAAGAGAAAACTGGAAAAACCTTTAAGAGATTTAACTGGAGTTAAAATTGTAAAATCTCATAAGAAATTTTCACTGCTCTGCGGTAGTGAACCTCTTCTTCAAAATGTTGAGTTTCTAGAAATAAAAAATTATGTGTTGACAAATTTCAAGCCAAGCAGTAAGATACGGAAAGAATTTGAAGAACTTCTTTTTCAAAAACTAATGAAAGCAAAGTAACTATGCCACTTGTAGCAAGTCAGTCTCAAGATTTTAAAACGCAAGAATGTCAACCTAAGTTTAATTTTTTGGAATACAAGGATATTGGTGAAAAGTTTGGCGACAAAAAGGAAGTAACTATTAAGTCTTCAAACTCATTTCTTTTTAATAACCCTTTCACTAACACTAAAGAACCTAAAACTTGCCTAACATTTTATGAATTTGATGATAAAACTTTTTCTCTATCCAGTACTCAAACTAAAAATTTTGAGCAAGTTTTTAATGAATTATTTGAAGAAGGTAGTTGGGTGGGAAGAAAAATGATTTTGGTTGTCTCTTATAATTCTAAAGGTAATTTAACTATCTATCCGCAAACACCTATTCACTTACTATTCTCTAAAACTAGTTAAAAAATAACCAGCACTAAGACTGGTTTTCAAATAAAGTTAAAACAGGATTTTCACCAAGTTAGTATACATACTACGTCATAAAAATCAATAATATGCAGAGATATAATTCTAAAGAGGATATAATTAATTATGTTCTTTCTTTAGGACAAAAAGATATAGACTATGAGATAACTAAATATTTTTTTGGATACGAAGTGATAGAGAAAGACGTAATTAACTACAAATTCAGTGGTAGAAAATACATGCTGAAAAGGAGAAGAAATACTCCTACAGTTTATCAAGCATTTCGCAAAAAACGTACACAAAATGATTATCAAGTTATTCCTCGCTGGTCTAATGACTCTCGACATGCTTTCAGTTTAATAGTTGAGTTAAATCAAAACCTTACTATTATTCCATTACCGATTTTTAAAAAGAAATTAAAAAGTAATAGTAAATATTTAGGAAAGCAATTTATTATAACTAGTGAAAATTTCTCGTGTACTGATAGACTTCCTACCGCAATTGCTCGTATAACTTTGATGGAATGTTATTTTAAAAAAGATTGGCTCCCGAATCAAATTTAGAAAGGTTTTTAATGTTAATTAAGGATATTACTTTTCAAAACAATTTTTCTCTTTCTGCGGGAGAAATGAAGCGCATGGAAAAAATGTTAATCGGAAGCGGAGTAACAGCTTCAGAAATTTATTTTGAATTTCCTAATCCGATTGATGCTTGTGATTTAGAGAATTTACAGCGGGATATTGATTCTATAGCTAATGATATTTTAGCTAGACGCGAGACTCTAAATTCAATTACTTCCGCTTTAGCTGTTGACTCAGAGAAATTAGACGAAATGTCTACCGAAGAGCTTAATTCTATCACAGACACTTTGACAGCATATAAAAGATTAGTTGAAATGGGAATTGTTAAACAAAATGTCCAAAATTAAAGATTTAGAAAAATTAGTAGAAGAAGTAAATAAAAAACATGGGGAAAAATCAATCTTTCGCTTAGGGGATAAGCGGCAAGAGGTTGTTCCTCATATCTCTACAGGAATTTTAGCTGTAGATTCAGCATTAGGTTGCGGCGGATTTCCCCTTGGAAAAATTGTTGAAGTCTTCGGAGCCGAGGCTACAGGGAAAAGTTCATTATGTCTTTCCACTGCTGTTCAGGCTCAAAAACGAGGGTTAAATGTTGCATATCTTGATACAGAATATGCCTTAAATGTCGAGCAAGCTGAAAAATTTGGAGTAAACGTAGATGAGTTGTTAATTTCTCAGCCTGAAACTGCAGAAGAAGTTTTTGAAGTTATCCAAACATTGATTGGAAAAGTTTCTTTAATTGTTGTTGATTCAGTCAATGCGATGATTACAAAAAGAGAACTTGACTCCGATTTTGGGGATGCAAATCTAGGTATAAAAGCTAAATTGATGAGTCAAGCTTTACCTGTAATTCGACCCGCGCTTACAAAATCTGATACTTGTTTAGTGTTTTTAAATCAAATTCGAGATGCGGTTGGGGCTATTGGGCATGCTCCAACTTATACAACCGCAGGCGGACGGGCTTTGCGATTCTATTCAGATATTCGTGGCGAAATTAAACGAATGGGACAAATTAAGCCACAAAAAGCTGACGAAGCAACTGGTCATAAAGTAACAATTAAATTCATTAAAAATAGAGTGGGAGTACCATATAAAGTTGCTAATTATGATGTAGTGTACGCAGATAAAAGTACTATTTATAATGAATTACTAGAAATAGGAGTAGAATCTGGGCTTATTAAAAAAGGGGGAGCTTATTATTCTTATGGAGATGTTAAAATCCAAAGTCAAGATTCTTTTAAAGAATTTCTAGTTGAAAACAACGATGTGAAAGAAAAACTTGAGCATGAAGTTCGTAGCTATCTTGGATTATTAGCATGAAAACACAAAAGCAGAAAATTCTTGAAATTTTAAATTTTCTTTCTCTAAATTGCGGCGGAAAATTTGTTTCTGAACATCAACTAGACGTATGGGTATTTAAGAAAACTTATTATGATTTTACCTTTTCAGGAAGCGGTCAAATTTGGGTAAAAGATATTAGCTTAAACTCTGGAACTATTACTAACATAATTCCTAATTAAATTGTTTTTATCACAAATTCGCAATGAGAAATATTCCAGCCACAATTGTAACTTTATCAGGAGTTGAAGTGGATTTGCTTGACCCAGAAATAATGGATATTCCGATTTCAGATATTGCAAATTCTTTAGCAAGAACTTGCCGTTTCGGAAATCAAATTCCGGTTTTCATGAGTGTGGCAGAGCATTCTATAAATGCCGCAAAACTCACAAAATATTTATACCAAGATTTAGCTTTAGAAAAAATGGCGTTTTGCCATGAGTTTGCAGAAGCTATTTTTGGAGATATGCCAAGTCCTTTGAAGTATGAACCCTCATTACAAGGATATAAGTTCTTAGAAAAACAAACGATGAAACTTTTTTATATGCGTTTTTGCGGAGTGTCAAAACAAAGAAAAGAAGTTCATATTGTAGACGAAATGTTACTCTGTTGGGAAGCTTGGCATCTTAATAAATATATTTTTAACAAAATTGCGGAAAGAGTTACAGAGGCACAAAATTTTGTAACTCAAGTCAACGACCTTCTTGGTAAACCTGAGTGTCTTCCTTATGAAGAAATTTTGGTTAGATTTAATAATAAGTTTCAAGAATTATTTGAGCCTAATAAGATATATAAACGTTTATGTTAATTGGTTTAATGGCTTATGCAGAGGCTGGGAAATCTGAGATTGCTAGAATTTTAGCAGAACAATTTCAGTTCACTAGAGTCAGTTTTTCAGAACCTATTACACAAGGGTTACTCGCAATAAATCCTATTGTTCAGGTTTCTGCCGCAGATTGGGAAAATATTTATCGAGACTTTTCTAAATCAGAGAAGTATAATTACACTCAAAAGATAGATGCTAAAGCTATTTCTTTTGATTTTGTTAAAAGAGTAGATTTTTATTATTTCGCAGACCTTTATTATACCTTTGGATATATTTTAGTAAAACGAATCAAAATGGTACGTGAGTATTATCAGAGGTTCGGAACAGGTTTTGGCAGGGCTTTCGATGAAAATATTTGGGTAGATTTTGCGGCAAAATCTTTTTCTGGAAACGGTAACTACGTTATTGAAAATGTTCGTTTTGAAAACGAAGCCAAGAAAATCTTACTCCTGAACGGTCATTTAATCAAAGTTAGCCGCTGCGGGTTTGATAAGCCAGTGAATTCCCACATTTCAGATACTGGAATTCCTTTTCATCTAGCAACTCACGTCATAGACAATGACGGAACTGTTAATGATTTAGAAGAAAAAATTATCAATTTGTTCAGAGAACTACATTTTAATGCTCAAACGAAGTCCAATAAAAAAGAAGTCTTCACTGAAGAAATCCTCTACCCTTAAAAATTCTTCCCCTTTGCGGCAGAAAACTCGCATCAAAGCCAAAGGCAAGAAGACGAAAGAGTGGGAAGAGGCGCGAAAACTGTTGACAAAGGCATTTGAAAAGTGTAATATAACCTCTTGTGAATTAAAACGAGAGGGGTGTACAGGAAGTTACTTCACAACTTGGGCGCATTCCAAAAAAAGGAGATATATTAACAGCTACTCCGAATTGCTAGAGGTGGGGCTGCTTTGTATTTCTTGTCACACTTACGCGGAAAGCCTTCCTAAAGAAGAAATGTACATTTTAATTACCGATATTATTAAGAATAGGAGTGAGGATGTAACAAAATATCTCTGATGGAGCTACTGTTGATTATTCTTATCATTCTCGTTCAAATTCTTGATTAAACCATGCCACGTAATAAGTATCATCTACCTGCCAAATATGCTTATGAAACTCCGCGTTATTCCGATGAATCTACCGCAAAAATAGAGAAAAAATTTTCACAGGAAGTAATAGATTTTCTTGCTAGTAAAGGTATAAATCTACTAGGTATTTTTGAAACTGCTTATGAAATTCTAGAAGAAGAAAGACTTGAAAACGTTCGCCTTGCTAAAGATAAAGAACTGCAAGAAACTATAAATCAATTAGACGCTTTAATTAACTCAATAAAACCTAAAAAATATTCCCAATATTTTCCCGACCTTAAATCTCACAAATTAGAATTTTTAACTGTTTTAGCTCGCTCTTTATCAAAAAAAGAAATTACAATTGACGCCTTGATTTTAGAGTTTACAAAGTTCTGGACACATGAATATTCACTTATGGATATTTTTTCAGGATTAGGCTACGGATATAAGGATTGTTTATTAAAATTTATTGGTGTACAGAACGATGGGGTATTACAGATAACTCGTGAAATGAAGTACATCGGGGAATTAGTGACATTTTTAAAAGAAGGTAAAATTCAGCGAGTACAGGATATAGAAGATTGTTATTTTTGGTGCCAAAAAACTTTTTCAGGCGCGGCAAAATCATACCAAATAGTACTAAAATGGTTTTCAAAATTTTCTGAATCTGCGACAAGAGTTAATGGAAGATTAGTATTGGAAGTGAAAGAAAAAATTTCTGACAATCCTGAAGATTTCTTGCGATAAAATGGAAAATCTTATTACCAGACCAATTTTATGCTTAAATTGCGGACATGTATCTTATCAGAGAATGTGTTGTTTTAATCTGGCTTTACAACCACCTTTAGTTCCGCACAGATTTTCTTGGAAGCCTAGTTTTTATTCTCGTTCGTTTTTAGCATACGTTATTAAGAATTTTAATCATGAAAAAAGAATTACAACTTTTATTAACTAGAATAAAATATGACTTTATTTTAAATTATTCTGATGATATGATACTGAAAACTGCCGCAAGTTGGGAAAAAAGTATTACTCAGCTTAAACTTGACATTAAACCTGAAGATTTACAAAGAGCTTATGAGGCTGGATTAGAGAATAATATTTTTGAATTTGGAATTAATATTCAAAAATTTATTACCGCGATTAAACAGTATATCATGATGAAAAAAACAAAAGCTGATAGAAAAATATTTCGAGGTTGAGAAATGCGTTTACAAATACAAATTGACTTTGATATTAGACGATATAAAAATAGTGAAAGTTCTAGCCAAACAACTGTTGTAAATTACCATAGCTATTTTTAATATTGAAGTTGAGGATTAAGGGGAGTGAATTCACTCCCTTATTCTCTACTCTTTCAATTTTTTATTTTCTGTAAATACGGTAAATAATTTTGGTTTTGCGGCAGGCTTACGAGGAATGAAAATTTCCAAAACACCTAAATTATAATTAGTTGTCAAGCCTTCAGAATCATATTCATCTCCAATGGTAAACACTCGCGTAAACTTTCCAAACTGTCGTTCCGAGCGTTCAAGTTTGTCAGAGTTTTTGGTTGGATTTGAAAATTTTGTACCTGAGACTGAAAGTTCGTTTTTTTCTAACTGTACTGTGATGTTTTCTGGTGCAATTCCGGGCAACTCATATTGGATTGTCACTCCATCTTCTGACGTATGTACGTCAGTTGCAGGTGAGATACCTTTATGAATTGTTTTTTTAGCTGGTTCGACACCATAAATGAATTGATAAAAATCGGGTAGGGATAATTTTTGACCGTTTACTTCAATATAATAATTAAACATAATTTTTCTCCATTAATTTTTAATTAATTACAGGAATTTTATTTCCTGTTGATTTCTCACCGCAAAAGATAAAAAATATTTTTTTAAAAGTCAATACTGAGTAAATTATGGCAACAATAGAAGACGTTTTAGCATTAGCGAAATATAGCGAGCCTGTAACTGGTAAAAAAGATACCTATATTTGTTCCTGCATCAATCCGGCACATTTTGATAAAACTCCTAGTTTAGCTATCAAAAAAGTCATAGATAAAGTTACTGGCGAAGAAAATGTTTTACTTTATTGTTTTGGTGGGTGTTTAACTGATGAGCTATTCAAAATATTGAATGGACAGCCCCTGATAAATCCCACTATTAGTCGCAAGATTTTAGAAAAAATGGCTCGTGGTGAGAGATACGATAATAACTATATTAAAGAAGAATATCGAATTGTTAAAACTTATAATTACCTCAACTTGGATGAATCGCTGCGCTTCCAAAAAATCAGATATGAGCCGAAGAAATTTGCTTATCGCAAACCCGCTACTGCAGAAATTAAGGAAAAATATGGTTTAGATTGGATTTATAAGGACGTTTTTAAAGATATTTCACATCAACTTTATAAAATAGACATTATGACCACTTTAAAGGATAAAAAGTGTGAAATTATTATTGACGAATCGGAAAAGAATGTAGAGTATCTGCTACAAGAAGGATATATCGCAACCTGCCCTAGCAATACTAATGTTTGGGGAGATGAATGGAATCAATATTTCAAAGGTAAAGATGTTATTTTAATTCCGCATAATGATGCGAAAGGTGTAGAATTTAATCTTAAAATATTTTCTGAAATTGCGGTAGATGTTAATAGTTTAAAAATTATTAATCTTGAAGTTTCCGATTCAAAAGATGATTTATTGGATTGGATTGAAAAATCTAATGGTACTTTAGAAAAATTTAACGATTTGATTTCTGCCGCAGAGGATATGAAAAATTTTCCTCTAAATGCGGTAGAATCTCATCTTCGCGCTAGACAGCAGCCAGAAATTAAGGTAGAATCAGACTCTGTTCCAGAGGAGAAACCAAAATCTCGAATTTCCGAAATTCCTCTTCTCACAGAAAAAGAGTACGAAAACACTTTATGCTCAATGTGTTTTAACACAGGATTTCAATCTACAATGATTGATGGAAAAGTTTTTATAAAAACGAATTATACCGAAGACTCCGAAATGCCTGAATTGATTCCGTGTAATCATCAAACTTTTACTAAAGCAATTTCAGAAAATTCTTTTGAACAGGAAGAAGATTCTGAAGAAGAACTAGGTTTTTAATATGTTTAGTCCAATTAAATTTGATTCAAATCTTAAAACTTATGCCGAATTAATAAATGTTTTATCCAATGAAGATTTACTTTGGTTAGTCTTAAAAAGAGAGTTTTGGAACTCTCCTGAATTTTTCGGTACTTCTACAGAATGTTCAGAGATGGCAAGCCTTGCCGCAAAAGTAGTAAAAAATATTGTAACTGATAAAAAATATTTTAACCAACTTTGCGGTGAGCTAAAAGAATACCAAAAATCATGAAGTTTAATTACGAAAAATGTAGGTTTGAATTAGATTCAGGCAGATATTTCTACTCTCATTCCCATAACTTGTCTTTAGACGAAGATTTACAGCTTTATATTGGATATGACTCTCCTCATAAATTGAACAATATTAATTACAAACCTTTACCACCTCTTCATAAGCTTAATGGCAAGTCTGAATTAGAATGGATTATGGAAAATGAGAATACACAGCCTTTTTCTGAGGAAGAAAGAGTTGAAATTGCTGATTACATGATTAATCTCTGGAGCAAATTTAAAAATGAAAATAGTTAAAACTAACGATATTGCTAATTTAATTGTTTATCCAAACCCTTTAAAGAAAAGTTCTGGTCTGCGACAAAACCAACGAATTCCCGAAATTAATGGGATGAAGAATTTGGTTTTTCTCACCAAAAGAGGTTGGGGATTTAACCATGCCATTCATACTTTTCTGACTGATAATTTTTCTGATAATTCTCTAAACAGAATTTTTTCTATATTTCCTTTACAAAACCATGTTAACAATTTTCTTAACCACTTCAAAAGAAATCAAGAGGCAAAATATACCGTACCTCATGATAAATTAATTTATCCAGAAGGTCAACTTCGACTTTTCAATTCTCTTTATCCTGATAATTTACGTGGAATTCAGACACAATTAGTTATTTACAATAGATTTAGTGAGTTAAATAATGTTGAAACTGTTTTGGATTTAGGTAATTGGGTTAACAGACTCGGTAGTAAATATAACAATTTAAACATTATTCATAGTCACAAAATTTCTCCACTTTTGCGGCAAATTATCAAACAAGAAAATACTTTTACCATATTAGGTGGGGCTTTAGACAATCTTGATAATTTACATTCAGAGTATGTCAGGTCATTAAGTATCCTAGAAGATTAAAATTTTTGAAAGGTGCGGTAGTTATATGTACCTTAAATTCTTACTAACATTAGCTCTGCAATGGACTCCATTTGTTTTGGATAAAAACTGGACGGTGGATTACCGAATCATAAACCGCAACACTAGAACGCTAGAAATGCGGTTTGTTCCAAACAATTTAGAGACTAAAAATCTTATCACAGAAATTCTAAAAGAAGAGAGCGTTGTAAAATACGATAAATACAAATTTTCAGTTTTGCGGTATGAACTTTCGCCAAACAGAGATTTAATTAAACCGATATATTATGCCGCAAGTGATGGAAAAGACTTGATTTATAAATTTAGCTATCCAGCAAAATGGGTTCAAATTGAAGAATTAGAAATGCTAGAAGGGGCGGTTTGTAAGAATAATTGTGGAAAATTATGAGCGTTAGAGTTAGTTATTCTTTATATTGTAATGAATGTAGCAAACAATTTTCTTTTATAAATAGAAATGGTTCAGAAGAAGTTTATCAAGAAACTGAAGAAGATTTGCACACTTACGCTAGACTAGCTCACTGGAAATGTCAGATGCAGGTGATTAATGGCTCGTTGTGGGACTTTTGCCCGAAATGTTGGGATTATTACTCAGACGATTTTAAATAATTTTTTCTCGTTTTTGCGGTAGAAATACTAAAACCTGCTAAACTTCTTTTCTTACGTTATTAAGAGAAAAGTCAATATTTCTTGAAAATTACTAAATTTTTTGTTAAGTTCTGAAAACTTTTTTCAGGAGATATATTCAAAATATGTTTGTTATTAAACGCAGTGGCGAAACCGAACAGGTCAATTTAAATAAAATTACAAAATCAATTCAAATTCATTCTTCTAATCTTTCAGTAGACCCTTTTAAAATTGCTCAAAAAACTATTAACGGAATTTACGACGGTATTTCAACTAAGGACATAGACTTACTCTCTATTCAAACTGCTTCTTCGATGGTTATTGAGGAGCCTGATTATAGTAAACTGGCGGCAAGACTGTTAAACAGCGTTCTTACGAAAGAAGTTGAATCTCAAGAGATTTTCAGTTTTTGGAATTCTATTAAAAAACAATACGAAGAAGGATTGATAAATGACAAGACATTTAAATTAGTTAAAAACAATATTCGTAAAATTAATAATTTAGTAGACACTACTAGAAACGATTTATTTGAATATTTTGGACTAAAAACTTTGTATGACAGATACTTAGCTAAAAACAAAGACGGCTTTCGTTTAGAGACCCCTCAATATTTTTGGCTTAGGGTTGCTTGCGGAATATCAGATTCAGTGGAGGATGTCTCTGTTTTCTATGAAATGTTTTCTACTTTTGATGTAGTTCCAAGCACTCCGACGCTATTTAATAGCGGAACTAAGTCTGCTCAAATGTCCTCGTGTTATCTCTTAGACTCCCCCGATGATTCTATTGTGGGAATATTTGAACAAGTTAAGGATATGTCTGTATTAGCTAAATATGCTGGAGGTATAGGGCTGTCTTATTCTAAAGTTCGTTCACAAGACAGTTATATTTCAGGCATTAACGGTAAATCAGACGGAATTATTGGGTGGTTAAAAGTTTTAGATTCTACAATGAACTCAATAAGGCAGGGCGGGCGTCGCCGCTCGTCAGCATGTATTTATCTTGAGACATGGCACGCTGATATAGAGGATTTTTTACGACTGCGAGAAAATACTGGCGATATAAGTAAGAGAACTTATAATTTGAATATTGCCAACTGGGTTCCAGATTTATTCATGCGGCGTGTTCAAAACGATGAGGTTTGGTCATTGTTTGACCCTAAAACAGTTCCTCATTTTACCGAAATTTATGGAAAAGATTTTGAAGCAGCTTATCGAGAGGCTGAGTCCCAAGAACTATATGTAAAACAAGTTAATGCTAGAGAGTTATTCACTAAAATGGTTAAATCTTTAGCTGAAACTTCTCATCCCTGGATGTGCTTTAAAGATTCTGTAAATGTGAAAAATAATCAAACATATTTACCTGAAAATGTAATACACTCCTCGAATCTTTGTGTGACCGGAGACACTTATGTTCTTACAGATAAAGGTCAATATAAAATAAAAGATATTGACGGAAGTAAGGTTAATGTCTGGAATGGGTTTGAATGGTCAAAAGTGTTAGTTAAAAAAACTGGTGAAAATCAGGACTTAGTTAAAGTTACTCTATCTAATGGGGTTGAGATTGTTTGTACTCCATACCACAAATTCATTACTAAATCTGGAATTCGAGTGCCTGCTAATGAGTTGAAGACTTCGGATAAACTCTTTAAAGAATTTGAATTTCCAATTATTACTCAAGGTAAGACTTTACACGAACCCTATACTAATGGGTTCTTCACTGCGGAAGGATGTGAGTATAAAGATAAAAGAGTCTTGCACATTTACGGGGAAAAATATAAATTAATTAACTACTTAAAATATCAATCTATCAGTAAATTTAACGGTAAGAGAGCTACTGCATTCATCAATCCATTAATTCTGGAAGATAAATTCTTTGTTCCTATTAACTATAATATTGACTCTAAATTGAGGTGGCTGGAAGGATTGTTCGATGGAGACGGGACTGTATCTAGGAATGGAGAAAATCAATCCCTACAATTATCTTCTAACCAGTTGAATTTTTTAAGAGAAGTTAGATTATTGTTACAAACATTGGGGATAGATTCTAAAATAACAGATTTATATCCTGAAGGATATAGATTGCTACCCGACGGAAAAGGTGGAAAATCTGAATACTACTGTTTGAAGACATACAGGTTATTAATTAATTCTATATCCACACAAAAATTACTTCAGCTTGGGTTTTCTCCGAAAAGATTGTTATTGAAATCTCATAGACCTAACAGAGATGCAAGCAGATTTATTAAGGTAAAATCTATTGAAACAGTTTCATATAGGGAAGATACTTACTGCTTTCATGAAGAAAGCCGAGGATACGGAATCTTTAACGGAGTTTTAACTGGGAACTGTACAGAGATAACCGAAGCTACAAATAGTAAAGAAGTTGCAGTTTGTAACCTACATAACATAAATTTACTAAATTGTGTAGAAAATGGCAGTTTTAATTTTAATAAACTTTCGACTCTAGCAAAAACCGCAGTTATTTCTTTAAATAAAGTTATTGATAAAAATTTCTACCCAATTCCACAAGCGGAAACTTCTAACCAGAAATGGCGTCCAATTGGGCTTGGTTTCATGGGGCTTGCTGATGTATTTTTTAAATTAAAACTTTCATTTGACTCTGAAGAAGCTAGAAAACTTTCTCGAAACATTTCTGAGGTAATATATTTTTCTGCTTTGCGGCAAAGTATAGACCTTGCAAAAACTGATGGTAAATTTGAAAACTTTGAAGCAACAAGATTTTCACAAGGTATTTTGCAGTTTGACCTTTGGAATATCGAGCCTGAATTTTATTCAAAAAAAGAATGGAAATCTCTAAAGAAAGATTTAATTTTTTATGGTGCTAGAAATTCACTTCTTACGAGTATTCAACCTACTGCAACCGTTGCTTCTATCGCAGGGGTGTCTGAATGTATAGAACCTCTAACTAGTAATTTCTTTAAACGTGAAACTACCTCCGGCGATTTTCTTCAAATTAATAATTACTTGATTCAAGACTTGAAGTTATTAGGGTTTTGGAACGAACAAATGATTCTGAAGATTAAAGAAAGTAACGGCAGTATTCAAAATATTAAGGAAATACCTGATGAATTAAAATTAATTTACCGCACGGTCTGGGAAATTCCCATGCGCTCATTAATTGATATGGCTGCTGAACGTGGTGCATTCATTGACCAATCTCAGTCTTTGAATCTGTTTGTTGCCGCTCCTAATATTGGAAAACTATCTTCCATGTACATGTATGCATGGCAAAAAGGATTGAAAACAACGTACTACCTTCGCACACGCCCCGCTTCAGAAATAATGAAAACTACTAATACTCAAACAGAAAAATCTGAAACAGAACAATTAGTCTGTTCTTTAGAAAATCCTGAAAATTGCGAGTCCTGTCAATAATATGATTTTAGACCCTGGTTACAACTTAACTTTAAGACCTATGAAATATCCTGTTTTTTACGAAATGTATTTAACAGGTATTAAGAATAATTGGACTGTAGAAGAACTTGATTTCACGCAAGACGTGGTGGATTTAAGAACTAAAATGTCAATATCTGAACGGCATTTGATTAATAGGCTTGTAGCATTTTTTGCTACTGGAGACGCTATTGTAGCAAACAATCTGGTTATTAATCTGTATCAACATGTTAATAGTCCAGAAGCTAGAATGTTTTATGGGAGACAGCTTTTTGAAGAAATGCTTCATCAACAGGCTTATCTAACTCTTCTTGACATGTATATTCCTGATGTTGAGGAAAGAAACGAGGCATTTGCAGCAATTCATAATATTAATTCTATAAAAAAGAAAGCAGATTTCTGCTTTAAATGGATAGACTCTATTTCTAATTTAGATAGATTGCGCTCTAGTACAGATAAATCTCAATTCTTACTAAATTTAATTTGCTTTGCGGCGTGCATTGAGGGATTATTCTTCTTCGCAGCATTTGCTTATGTTTACTTCTTGCGTTCAAAAGGTTTACTACCTGGGCTAGCTTCAGCGACTAATATGATTTTTCGGGATGAAACTAACCACATGGTAGCGGCTTTTGAAGTAATAAAAATCGTAAAATCTGAAAATCCTGAGTTTTTTAATGAAGGCTTGAAGAATAGTGTATATGAGATGTTAGCTGAAGCTATTGAATGTGAGTATTCTTTTGCCGAAGATGTTCTCAGTTTAGGAGTTTCAGGATTGAGCAAAAGCGACATGCATGACTATTTAAAGTATGTGGCAGATTTGCGATTGACCCAATTAGGGTTTGACAAAAAATATTATACAAAAAACCCTTTTTCTTTTATGGATATGCAGGATGTTCAAGAAGTAGCTAATTTCTTTGAGCGGCGTGTTACCGCCTATCAGGTGGGGGTTACTGGGACTCTCTCTTTTGATGAGGATTTTTAAATGGGGTGGGTAGCAAACATCTTTATTTGCATCGGTTTATGGAAACAAGGCAGTAAAATTGCTACTGCCTATGTCTTCACTATTATTGGTGAAGCTATTTGGTGTATCTATTCTTTGTATAGTAAACAATACGATTTAGCTTTTATTTGCGTAATTTTTTGTGTACTTGCGGCAAGAAATCTTTGGAAATGGAGAAATGATTCGGTTTCAGATTCTGTCGCAAAATAGGAAATATTTATGATTGAGTTGAATCAAATTTACAATGAAAATTGTTTAGACACAATGAGTAGAATGCCTAACGATTTTATTGATTTAGTTATCACAAGCCCGCCTTACGATAATTTACGAGTTTATGAAGGATGTGAATGGAATCTAGAAGTATTTAAACTAGTTAGCGCAGAATTATTCCGTGTTGTTAAACAACACGGAATAATCGTTTGGATAGTTAGCGATTCTACGTTAAAAGGTAGCGAATCAGGTACAAGTTTTCAACAAGCATTGTATTTCAAAGAGCTAGGTTTTAATTTATTTGATACTATGATTTGGTATAAAACTAATCCTACCCCAACAGACCCCCGAATTGGACGCTACACTCCTAGCTTTGAATACATGTTTATATTTTCAAAAGGAAAACCTAAAACTACCAATTTATTAAAAATTCCTTGTAAGACGGCGGGAACTATAAGAAAATCAAACGGAAATGCTTCTCAACTAAAATCTGACGGAACACAAAGAGTTGACCGAAATGCTAAAAGATTTGGAGCGGCTGTCAAAGACACAAAAATAATGTGTAATGTTTGGGAACAATCTATTTTGAGAAAAAATTTAGGTCATCCAGCGGCATTTCCCGATAAATTGATAGAAAACCATATTCATACATGGTCAAACCCTTTAGACTTAATTTATGACCCCTTCTCTGGAAGTGGAGTAGCATTAAAAGTAGCGAAATCTCTTGGAAGAAATTTTATAGGTTCTGAAATTTCCGAAAAATACTGCGAAATTATAAAAAAGCTGTTAATTTAGTTAACTTTTCAGATTTAGACTCTGCCGCAAAATAAAGGAAAATATTTATGAAACAATTATTCCGCAAACGTTTAGAAGCTTTCAGCTTACCAACTTTGTTAATAGATGAGAAAAATTACTCTTTCTCAATTCATAAAAAGGCTAGAGGCTTTAGAATTAACTTACGAGGATTACGAAAATTTAACTTTTAAAATTTTTTACTCTGGTTCAACAACCTGCGTAGAATTGATTGGAGAAAGAAAAGAAACTGAACAAGAATACAAAAAGCGATTAAAGTTAGAGAAAGCTTATGAAATATTTGCTTCTCTCGCGGCAAAAAGAAAAGAAAAAGAAGAACGAAAATTACTGAAAGAATTGAAAGCAAAATATGAGAAGTAATGGCTAAACATATCTCAAAAATAGGAAAACCAAAGAAGCAATAAAAGAAAGTTCTAATGACTGAAAAATTTTATAAGTTGCGGCATATTCCTTCTGGATTATTTTTTAAGCCTTCTGCGGCACAATGGAAAAAAAGTAATCTATCCGAGACTGGTAAAACCTATGACAGAAAACCGAGCTTAGCATTTGCTGGAGGCTATTTCTATACAGGTCAACAAGTTTTATCTAATCAAAAGAATGTTTTTGGAATTGACATGATGGAAGATGAGCAAGTAGTTGTAAAACCGGAAGAATGGGAAATTGTAGTTTTTTCCGCAGTTGAAGAAGGAACGATTTCCTGTAGCAAGTTCACCGCAAAATGAGAAATATTTTAACCTATCTTATTTGTTTCTGTTTAATAATTAAGTTCACTTTGCGGCAGATATTTAAATTATGAAAATCAACGTTGAAAAAATAACTAAAGAGAGTATAGAAGTTGAGTTAGAATTTCCTCTTTATTTAAAACTTGAATCTAGCGAAACAATGTTCTTTGCGATTAAAGTTTTTGAAGATTTAAGTTACATTGAGTTATATAAAGAATCGCCTGAAAATATTTCCTATACTTTGCGGCAAGGTGAGAATTTTTATTTACATGCCAATTGGCTTGAAGGTCAGGATTTTGCCGCAAATGAGGAATATTTTTATCAATGTTTAGAGGAATTTAAAAAGAAACTAAATGATATTTTATGAATGTTTTAAGTTTATTTGATGGAATTTCCTGTGCTAGAGTAGCTTTGGATAGAGTGGGTATACTAGTAGAAAATTACTTTGCCTCTGAGGTAGATAAAAACGCAATCTCTATTTCTACAAAAAACTACCCCGAAATAATCCGTCTAGGTGACGTGAAAACTGTGAGTAAGAAGTCCTTAGGCGAAACAAAAATTGATTTACTTATTGGAGGTTCCCCATGTCAAGATTTATCAATTGCGGCACGAAACAGAAAAGGACTTTCTGGTGATAGAAGCGGGCTGTTTTACGAATATTTAAGAATTTTACATGAAATAAATCCTAAATATTTTATTTTAGAAAATGTCGCTTCAATGTCTCAGGAAAGTAAACAGATAATCTCTGAAAAATTAAAAGTTGAACCTATCATGATTAATTCCTCTTTAGTTTCTGCACAGTCTCGTAAAAGATTATTCTGGACGAATATTCCTAATGTAAATCAACCTGAAAATAGAAATATTTTTTTGAAAGATATTTTACTACCTGATTCTTACACAGAGTTTGACAAATCATATCCGCTTACGGCTTCTTATAATGGAGCGGTTTTATGGAATTCTGTTGAGAAATCGCAAAGAACTATGGTTTGGACAAAACCTATAAAAGTTGGTCATTTTAAAAACAGAGGTCAGGGTCAAAGAGTTTACTCTATTGACGGAAAATCGGTAACTCTTTCTCATGGTGGAGGTTGGGGAGCTAAAACTGGCTTGTATCAAATCAAAGACTATGCTAGAAAATTAGAACCAATAGAATGTGAAAGGTTGCAGGGACTTCCCGATAATTATACTGAAGGAGTTAGCAAAACTGAAAGAAGAAAGTGTTTAGGAAATGCCTTTAATGTTGATGTTGTCGCTCATATTCTTTCTTATATTCCTTAAAATTTAAACAATGATATTTTATAATTTACGTCGCAAAAAAGCTGTCGCCAAACTTGAGAACCAATATTTTTCCTTGCCTCTGGTGGAAAATCCTGCTAAGATTAGTCACTTTCTCTTCAAAAATTTTATGCTAGGCGCGGCAGAGGAAATTTCAGAAGAGAAATTCAAAAAAGAGAAACGTTATTGTAGGTTTTATGCTTCCTAAAATATGGTTACATAAATGCACGAATCGAACGTACACTACGCCCTTCTCTTTATCAGGATATGTCTGTGGTAGTTGTCATAAACCTGCAAACATTCCCATACCCAACTGCGAACGAGATTTTTATCAAAAGATATTAAGGTTCCTCATACAGAACTTTTAAATGTATTATCATTTATGTAAAATTCGTAAAACACTCATAATCTCTCATAGAGATTATAAATGTATTTATAAATGTCCGAAACCTACAACTTTTAAACTACCGTTTCTTAAAAACCCGCATTCTGTGGGTGTATTAGTAAAACTAGAGTTTATCTTAAACCACTTTCTGTCTTAATTATGCAAGATTTTACAGCACAATTTATCCAAGACTGTCTTAAAACTGAGTCTAACGATTTTGAAAAGATTCGTGAACGGCTTAATGACCCGCAAATTCGACAAACTCTGAAATATTATTTAGAAGAGTTTGTTTATTATGCAGAGCAGTTGGATATTCTCAAGAAACTACTCTTCTATGGAAAAATGCCGCAAGAAGAGGATTTTTTGTTTGATTCAAGCTGTTTGCAACCTGATGAAAATAAAGTAATGAATGACACAGATAAAAATATTCGTTTACTTCATGCAGGACTTGGTATTGCTACAGAATCAGCAGAATTTTTAGAGCCTTTACTAAAGCATTTATATGAAAATGAAGCTTTAGATGAAGTAAATTTAAAGGAAGAGTTTGGAGATGCCGGATATTATCTAGCTACAGGATTAGATACTTTAGGAGAATCTTCTTTTAAATCTATTTTTGAAAAAATTACTGCTAAGCTTAAAGCACGTTACGGTGAAAAATTTTCTGATTCTGCGGCAATTAACCGTGATTTAGAAGTTGAGCGAAAGATTTTGGAAAGTTAGACTATGGAAAGAAAAACTTTAAAGAAACGAATTACCACTCTCTATACAAGTTCCTTTATCGGAAATAAGACAGTAAGCAAAGTAATTCAAGATTTGGAAATGTTATTTAAAGCTCACTCAGAATATTCTGATTTGAATTTTAAAGTTGGTTACAGTTCTCAACTTGAACTATATGGCATACGTTTAGAAAACGATGAAGAATATAATAAACGAATTTATGCTTCGGAGCTAAAGAAACAGCGTGCTGAAGAACATCTGCGAAAAGCTGAAGAAAAGAAGAAAGCTGCGGAAGAAAAGAAACGTGAAGAACGTCGAATTTTATATCATAAATTACGGCAGGAATTTGAATCAGAGATTTTATTATGAACGAATCACCCGTAGAAAAATTAATTAGCGAATCTGATACGCCTAGTTCTGCGTTATTAGATATGATTCAAGATTTAAAAGAAGCTACACTCATAGACTCGGAATCTGCCGCAAAAGAACAAATTATTTTAGCGGTGAAATGGTTGAACGAAAAACGTGGTGTTAAGATTAGTGACATTCACGTTTCGTATAATGTCGAAGAAGGAAAAGACATGGTTGCCAACTTTACATTCCAACGATAAGCCATGAAAAACCTAGAAATTGAAGATTCACAACATCGCCTTGTCTTAACTTTTAAGAAAAAAGAAGGTTATGTATTGCAGGTTTTTGAAAAAGACTTTCGGCTTTATACTGACAAAAATATATCAGTAGGTTCAGAAACTACTTATAGTGATATTCAGCTTGAAAATGAGTTTCCTTATTTTCCTAAATATGAAGTCAGCGCAAGTATGGAAAATATTGAATCCTGTTTAAACCGCATGTGGCTTATTCCTGATGATAGAGATGAGTTTTTATCAAAAGCCATAACTAGATTAGGTGTTAACAGCTTACCAAAAAATTTAGCTGAATTTTATGCAGGATTTTAAGTGAAAGGATATTTAATGAGGTTTTAGTTTTGAGTAGTAAAATACATAAATTTTCCGATAGTTTGCGGCAAGGTCAGTCAGGCGAAGAATTATTTTTTGAATTAAATAAGAATTTACTGATTCGAGAAGACGGGTTTAATTATGATTTCACCTTCAAAGAAACGGGCGAACGGCTGGAATTAAAAAGTGATTATTACGATGCCACAAAGACTGAAAACTGCTTCATGGAACGGTTCTCAGATGTTCATCAAAAAACGCCGGGGGGTGCTTGGCAAGCTGCCGCAAAAGGTGTAAAATATTTTGGCTATTTCTTCGTTCAAAATAAAGAATTATACTTATTTGAAACAGAGTCTCTGGTGAAAAAATTAGACGAAGTTTGCGGCAAGCTAAGTTTGGTTTATATTAAAAATGTAGCATGGACAACTGCTGGGTATAAAGTAAATCGAAATCTTCTTACTGATATTTTAATACAAAGAAAGGTCTACTAAGTGTCGTATAAAATTCTAACTTCTTTAGAAGAAATTAAGCAAGTTTCTGACGCAATAATTAGTAAAAAATATGTCGCAATTGATACAGAAACAAGCCGTGCTATAGACGACACGTCAAGAGAAGGAAAAACCGCGCTGTCTCCATTTTTAGGTAGACTTAGACTTATTCAATTCGGTACAGAAGACGAAATCTATATTATAGACTGTTTTCAATTTGATTTAAAAGAATTAGCTCCTTCCTTAGAAAATTTCCTTACCAGTAAAGACTGCATTAAAATCGGGCACAATATTAAATTCGATTATCAATGGATTTTACATAAACTCGGTATTCGTGTTGCTCCACTTTACTGCACAATGATTGCCGATAATGTTTTGGATTTTAAAAGACAAAGAGGTTGGCACGGTCTAGAAAACAATGCATGGAAATATTTAGGTTTAAAAATAGATAAGACCATGCAAAAGAGTGACTGGTCTGCGCCGATTTTAAGTTCTCGTCAATTGGAGTATGCCGCAAATGACGTAAAAATTTTACCTGCTTTGCGGCAGAAACAAGTCGAGCAAATTCTAAAAACCAAACAAAAAGAACCCGTCAAACTAGAATTCGCAGTTCTACCTATAGTAGCTGAGATGGAACTTACAGGAATTAAACTAGACCGCACATTTCACAACAAACTAATTGAGCGGTTAAAAAAAGAAAGAGATGAAAAAGAAAAAATTTTAAATGAGTACTTAGATGAAAAGCTTGAACTGAGAAAATCTTATTCTTATGATGTTTTTGGAGAGTTGATTCCGATTGTAGATGAAAATACAATTAATGTTAGAAGTTCTAGTCAGTTATTAAAAATATACCAGCAATTAGGTGTTCCAATCGAAAACACTAATGCTAATCATTTAGAACTATTTATTGGTAAATATCCAGAGCTAAGATATTTACTAGATTTTAGAAATATTGAAAAAACTGTCGGCACGTATGGGGAGTCATTATCTGATTTCATAAATCCTGTGACTGGTAGAATTCACGCTCACATTAAACAGTATGGGGCGGACACAAGCAGGTGGAGCGTAAGTGACCCTTCGCTGCAAAACCAGCCTAGTGATGAGTGGTTTAGAGAGTGTTATAGACCGGAAGAAGGAAATGGTTTTAGTATTTGCGTTGATGAAAATACAAGAATAGCCACGTCTAATGGACTTTTGAAGATAAAAGATATTAAGAATGAAAAAATATTTAATGAAGAAGGTCAAATTTATAATAATAAGTGTTTAATAGATTTAGGAATTCAACCAACTTATAAAATTGTTACGAAATATGGATTTGAATTATTTGCAACAGCCAGTCATAGAATTCGAGTATTTAACGAAGATGGAGAATATATTTGGAAATATGTCTCTGAATTAAAGGAAACTGATTGTGTTGTTTTGTCTGGTGTAGATTGTTTGTCTCAGAATACTTACCAAAAATTTCCAGAAATTATCTACACTCATTCTCAAAACACTAAATTAAAACAGCCTGAATTTATTGATGAAGATTTAGCTGAATTACTCGGATATTTTGTAGGAGATGGCAGTTTTCAGAAAACTTTTACTTCATTTGTTGTTTGCGGTAAAGACCGAGATGTATTTGATAGAATAAAAATCTTAATTAAGAAATGTTTTGATTATGAAATCAAGTCTGAAAGGTTATATAGAGGAGCAATTCATTCTGAAATATGTAGTGTACCATTAACTAAAGTTTTTAAGGAATTAAATTTATGTAAAGAGTCGCTCCCAGATTTTATATTTAAATCTCCTAAATCTGTTATATCGGCATTTTTACGAGGATTTTTTGAAGCTGACGGGTCAGTTAGTTTACAGAAAAACTCATCAAGTTCCGTGACTACCGCGTCTTCTAGAAAGCAAATCATTAAGGATATTCAATTATTACTTCTTCATTATGAAATTTTAAGTTCTTATCGGGAGTATGTGTATAAAGGTTATAAACCTAAACTTCTATACAGTTCTAGATTATCAATATCCCCTGAATTTACTTTGTCTTTTCAAAAAGAAATTGGTTTTATCTCTGAACGAAAACGTGAAGTGTTGAATAAGGCTGTGATTAAATACAACGGTGTTTCTAAATCTTTAAAAATGCTAAACCTGCAAAATAAGCTAAATAAAATAGAACTACGTGGCGAATCTTATGAATTATTGAAAAATTGCAAAGTTTTAGGCAGAGGGATTACTAAAAAACTTGGATTAACTATAAGAGATAAATTTCCAGAAATTTATGAGTATTTAGAGCTAAACAGGTTGTGCGAAAAAAATCAGTTTTTTGTACCAATTAAATCAGTTAGTTTAGATAATGATAGACATGTTTACGATTTGAGTATTCCTGAAACTAGTACATTTATTGGGGGCGGTTTTATTAATCATAACTGTGATTTACCGCAAATCGAAATGAGAATTGCAGCAGACCAATCCGAAGATGTGATAATGCTAGACATTTTTCAGAATGATTTAGATATTTATTCAATGACCGCTAGTAAAATCTATAATGTTGATTATAAATTATTTGATAAGAAAAACCCAGATTTTAACAAAGTCTACAAACCTATGCGAGATGTTTCTAAAACATTAGTTTTAGGAATCTTATATGGTTTAACTTGGCGAGGATTGGTTAACAGGTTAGCTATTCAACACATTAATATTACAGAGAAAGAAGCTCAGGAATATGTAAAAACTTATTATGAAAGTTATCCTCAGTTGACTAAATGGCTATATGCTAATGAGAATTTTGTACTAAAAAACAAATATATTAGAAATTTTGCTGGTTATATGTTTAAATTGCCTTATGATGCAACAGATAATACTCAAGTATTCGCTATAAAAAATAAAGGTAGAAATTCTCCAGTACAATCAGCTTGCGGAGTTATTTTAAAACAAGGTTTAATTAATATTGATAGAGAATTTAAAAGTAGAAATCTTTTAGACTGTAAAAGTATTATGGCGGTGCATGATGAAATTTTAGTGGAACATCCTTTATCTAAAGCTTCTATAGTAAAAGAAATTATGGAAACTGAGATGCTTGCCGCACAAAGAAAATATTTAAAAAAAGTAAAAACCATTGCTGAAGCGACTTTATGCCGAAGCTGGGCTGACAAAAAGTAATGTTATCAATAACTTAGCTTTTTCTTCTGTCAACTGTTTGACAAACTGAAACCTTTAAATTAAAGTCTCTTTATAAATAATTTGGAGGTTTTGCGGCAGATGATAAACGTAGAATTTGATGATGTTCCAAAAGAAGTAATTCCAATAATTAAATCCTTACATGATAAATATATTAACTGGTTTCCTTGCTGGATGCAAACAGTTACCTACCAGTTCAAATCTCAAAAAGAAGATAATGAAGGAACGGTAGCGGAAAATTACACTAGCTACCCCTACCGCAGAGTGCATATAAATATTTTTGCCAATTTTTTACAAATTGATGAAAAATATCGAGAAGAAGTTTTTGTGCATGAGTTGTGCCACTCATTTTCAGGGTTAATCGCTATTCCTGTCTTTGACATTATTGCAAAACTTATTGACGACGATAAGTTTCGTGCTATAATGACTGAGGAGTTGACAGAAAAATTTGAAGGCTTCACTCAGGATTTAGCTTATTCCGTTCTACAATACATGCGGCAGGTTGATAAATTAAAAGAGAATTTAAAACAAGGAATTAAAAATGAAAACAAGAAGTCGCAAGACGAAGGGAAAAATTCTGTGTAACCTGCTAAAAACGAAACTTCTAAAATTATTCCCTCATCTTACCGAGCAGGATATTCGGGCGACTCCTAGCGGCATGCAAGGTGAGGACATTCAGTTGTCTCAAGCTGCTTTAGAAGGATTCGCTTACGGTATCGAGTGTAAGAACTTGGCAAAAATTGCTGTTTATAAATTCTATGAGCAGGCGAAAGCTCACGTAGAAAAAATAAATAAATCTCAAGATAAAGTTATTGCCAAGCCTTTAGTGGTGATTAAACAAAACGGCACTTCTCATAAACCAGCCAATCCTCTAGTTATCTTAGACTTAGATGATTTTTTAGAACTAGTTGCTGCCGCAAAAGTTAAAAATTTTTAAGAATAAATCAGTTGACACATTGTTCACTTTAAAGTATAGTTTGGACAGAGTGCTTACTACCTACGAAATTGTAGCACTCTTATCGTTAGTAAAATTTGGATTTGACGTTTACCCGTTAAATTCCGTAATTTTAATTCAAAAATATTGTAAAACTCCTGAAGAGCATTTTACGAAATTTGTGGTAGTGTTTATTAGTTCTTTTCTTTCCGCAAAAAATATTTCTTTTACTTTTGAAAGGATTCAGTAAGAATAATGTATAACAGTTTAATTGATAAAGTTGAGCTAGAAAAAGCTGCTAGGGAAGGTCTAAATGTATTATTTACAGGCCGCAAAGGAGTTGGAAAAACTCACGTAGGCTTAGAAATACTTGAAGCTGCAGGTTATAAAGTTAAGTATTTCTCTGGGGCTAATATTGAACCTTACTTGGATTTTGTTGGCATTCCTAAAGAATATCCTGAAGAAAATATTTTTCGGATGTTGCTTCCTGAGTGGCATACGCAAGGGTATGATGCTTTATTTATTGACGAGCTTGGAAGAAATCGCCCTGCGGTAAATAACGCCTTATTTGAAATTATTCAGTTCCGTAAGATGCACGGAAAAGACACAGGAATTAAAGTAGTGTGGGCGGCAACCAATCCGCATGATGACACAGAAGAGAGCTATGACGTACAACCTTTAGACCCAGCTTTGAAAGACCGATTTCATATTCATTACGAAGTTCCTTATGATGTTGATGAGTTATATTTTAACACTAAATACGAAAGTTTAGGTGATGCTGCCGTAGAATTTTGGCGCAAAAATTGTACTGATGCGCAACGGTTGGATTTCTCCCCGCGTCGGTTAGATGTAGCTGTTCAGATGTTTTTGAAAGGGTTTGATTTAACACATGTTCTCCCTAATACTCAAAAAGGGGCAATTAATCCTGCGCAGTTTATTTCTAAATTAGAAGAAAAGCTTCCTATTAAAAGTAAACTACAACAATTTTTTACAAGTGGGGATAAAGAAAAAGCCAAGAAATTTTTAGCAGTAGATAATAACTACAATAACGCATTGCCGTTAATTGTGGAAAATCAGGAATTTATTGATTTTTTTATTCCGTTAATCTCTAACGAAAGACTAGTTTCCATTGCAACTTCTAATTTAGAAGTTGCTAAACATGTAGTAACGAATCCTTACCCAGCTTCTGTGAAAAAGTGCTTAGAGACATTAGATGGGGAATTTCACCGTCTGCATGTAGCGTCCTGTATCGCCTCGGTAGCTGAAACTGAGGAAACAGGTTCATACGAGGTCAGCCTGCTACCTAGTAATTTACCTAAAGTTAAATCTGTGGCAGGCTTTGAAGCCTCCTTTGCTAAGGAATCTTTGCCTCAAGAAAAAATTAAATTACTCGCTAGTTTAGTAAAATCGTTTCCAGAAAAATTAGACTCTGTCACAGAAACCACTGAAATTTTTGATAGGCTAATTGAGACATGTACTCAATTAAATTTTACTGAAAATTTCAATACTAAACCTTTAGTTTTTCTCTCGAACATTCTTTTCAGTAAACTTCGTGAGCATGGTGTGTCCCTGAATTTTAGCAAAGAACTTTTAAGTACCGATGCTAAAGTAGAGAAGAAAGCTGAAATTAAATGCGCTCTTTCAGTTTTAACCATGAAAGAAGTATTTAAAGGTTTGATTGAAGCATCGGAGTAATATGGATAGTCGAAAATTAAGAAATGAGTACATTAAACGCAGATTAATGCGTCATCACAGATTTTTTAATTCTTTCATAAAATTTTCACAACCAATTTTTACTCAGTCTCTAGCGACAGCGGGTATTGGTTTTGACCTAAAATCATTCAACCCAATTATATTTTACTTTAATCCTGAATTTTTTGATGCACTAAGCGATATTCAATTAGAATTCGTTTATATGCATGAGATGCTTCATGTGTTAGGTAATCATGGTTTACGCGGAAAAGATTTTAATTCTTCGGCTAAAAATGTTGCCGCAGATATAGTAATAAATGAGTTTATTCTAGAGCATTTTGGTTTTGATAAGACTGAGGTTTTAAAAATAGATAATGTCTGCGGAGCGATTACGTGTCTTTATGAAAAATACTTTACCGAAGAAGATTTTAATTCTGGTAGAGTATTAAAAGACATGCACTTTGAGTACTACTATGAATTGTTGAAAGATAGAGAAGATTTAAAGAATTTAGACGACCATTCCCAGTTGGGAGAACTTTCTCAAGAAACACTTGATTCTCTTAAGAAGATTCTCAGAGATTCAAATAGCGAAGAATTAAAAGAATTAAAAACTCAATTAGAAAAACTTACTGGTAAGAAAGTTAGTGGCGGGCAACAGGCTGGAGAAGAGCAATCGCCTGTTATCCGAATTATTGAAACTTTCTTGGTTCGCCCTGATAAAAGATTTGAAACCATTTTCAAACAAACAGTGAAAGTCATTAAGGATAAGTACGAACATGAGTGGAGAAGAAAAAATCCTCTTCTAGCTAGTTTTAATAGGACTAGTGGAATTCGTATTCCCAATGAAATGCGACAAGATTGGGAAATTAAAGACAAAATTGATTTAGTAATATTTCTCGATACGTCGGGCAGTGTTAATGAGTTAGCCCCTAGATTTTTTAGGCTAGTAGATAGTATTCCTAAAGAAAACTTTACGGTAAGGGTATATGGTTTCCATACTAGTGTTTATGAAATTGACATGAAAGAGCGTAAGATTCAAAGTGGTGGTACAAGATTTGATATTATAGAGAATAAACTTCAAGAATTAGAGAAATATCCCAGACAAATTTTAGTAGTAACAGATGGCTGGGGTACTACTTTAAACCCTGCCTATCCAGAGCGATTCACGGTGTTCCTTACGGAAAATAATCTTTCGTGTTTTCCAACTGCAGAAAAAATGAAAATTATTATGCTAGATAATTACGAGGAAGGTACGCTTAATTAGTCAGTGGTTTTTCTTATGCTTGATTTTTCAAAAATAAAATTAAATTATTCAAATATTCGCTTTGAAAATCATAAAATCTCTACCGCAATCAGTCGTTCCGATATTGACGTAAGTTGCGGGTTTGGGAATTTTACTTTCTCAAACCCAGTAGTTCCTGCGAACATGTCTTCTATTGAGACTTATGAGTTATTAAAACTCTATGATTCTGAAGGGATGTTTTATGTTAAACACCGAATTGATGGAGTAGACGAAGTTTATCAGTTTTGTAAATATGCAAAAGAAAACAATTTTCGAGTATTATCCCTTTCAATCGGCGTGAAACCTGAATGGATAAAATTTTTGCATCGTTTGCGACAGGAAAACATTCGCCCTGACTACATTACGCTCGACATTGCGAATTCGTATTCTATCAATATTTTAGAAATAAGTCGCACAGTTTACCAACTATTTCCTGATAGTTTCTATACCGTTGGGAACGGAATGAGTTCTTCTTGGGTTGAGTGGTTAGAAAATATTCCAGGTATTCGTGTTGACGCTGCAAAGGTCGGTATAGGAACGAGCGGGTCTTGTCGCACCTATAATGAAACCGGCTATCAATCTACTACTGTTAGTCATTTAGAAGAATGTGCTTCTGCCGCAAAAAGATTAAAAATTATTTCAGATGGTGGATTAGAAATTAATAACAATCAGGTAGATTTAAATGGCTTAGCTAAATCTATTAGATTTGGGGCTGACATGATTATGTCTGGTAGTATTTTTAGTCGTTGTAGTGACAACCCTGCCGCAAAAACAGGTAAATATTTTGGCAATAGCACAAGTGAAGCCAAGAATTATACTGAACATATCGAAGGATGTACAGTAGAAATTAAAAATACTTCAAGAACTACTTTAGAAACTATTAAACACGTTGAAGAATCCTTACAATCTTCTATTTCTTATTGCGGCGGAAATAAACTTTCTGATTTAAGAAACGCAGATTATTATATAACTCTATGACAGACAATGAATTACTGAAACTTTTTGAATTATCAAATCAAATGATTCTATCTAAAATTGATTTAGAATTTGATAAACTTAAATATTCTGAGCATTATAGAGAAAGATACTCTTCTTCACATGAAGAAAATCAATACAACGACGCACATTATAAGTTTGATAATTTTTTAACTGATTTGCGGCAGAAATATAACATTAATGACTAATTATGAAAACATTTACGATTTATGGCGCAAGTGATGACCTTATTGAAACTTCTGGAATTGACGGATGTGATGAATTTTATTCCGATTCCACAGACGACAGTCGAATCGTAAAGCATTTACAAATTCAATCTAGTTTTGGAAATATTAGTATTTACTGCATCTACGCTGGCTCATGGTGTTTTGCTTTGGGTGCGGAAGATGGAGACGATTTTGATGAATTTCCAGATTGGAAAATTTACCGCACTTGGGGAAAATATTCTGCCTATTCAGAAACAGTTGAAATTGACCTTCCTGATGATGCAATTTTAGTTTCAGATTCAGAAAGGTTTGTTTAGAATGCTAAAAAATAACTTTAATAAGCAGTGGGATTTCCGATTTCTTGATTTAGCTAAACTTGTGTCTGATTGGAGCAAAGATAGAACGAAAGTTGGCGCGGTACTTGTTCGACCGAATAAATCTATTGCTAGTGTTGGGTTCAATGGATTGCCAAATACTATTTTAGCTGGTAAAGAGCCACAAATTCTTGCAAACAGAAAAGATAAAATTTTATCAATTTTGCATGCGGAGGAAAATTGTCTACTTTTTGCGAAAGGCAGTTTGAAAGATTGTTCTGTTTACACCTACCCTTTATTGACCTGTAGCAAATGTTGTAGCTTGTTGTTACAAGCTGGGATAAATAGGTTCGTTACAATAAAACTGCCGCAAACTGATGAAAGATTTTTGCGCTGGAAAGATAGCTTTAAATTAACTCGTAAATTAATTAAACTCTCCGATGTTGAACTAATTGAATACGATGACTACGAGGTTTAATTTATGAGTTTTGAAGTTAAATGGTTGTATAAATTACAAGAAGATTTTTATTATCAATCTAGATATAAATTTGATTCTGACTACGCTTATTTGGATGAAAAAGGCGTAACTCGTATGGAAATTTACCAAGACGGGGTAATAAGAATTTTAAATGATTATTGTTGGGACGGGTGTTCCCCGAAATTCAAAATGCTAGACATTCCATTCGGCACTCCTGACGGAATCACTGACCCTAACACGTTACGACCTAAGACTTACTATGCGTCCCTCGTACATGATGCTCTATGTCAATTTTTCCTTTTAGATGTAGGGCTTTCTAAACGAGAAGTTGATAAGGTATTTTTAGATTTAATGGGAAAATCTAAATTCAAACCTAGATACTTATATTACGCTTTTGTAAGAATATTTGGATACCTTCTTTTACTTAAAGATAAATTATTTCGCCGCAATGTTGGAACAAAAGTTTTACTTTAGGCTGATATATGACAAAAAAGAAAACTAAATTAACAGAGTTACTTAAACGCATTGACGAAGCAGTTAAAGCTGTAGAAGAGTGGGCTGACGAAAATCAAACAGAAGCTTCTTATAATTTTGCGGGACGATTTTCTGCTGATTACATTCCGATAAAACCTAAAGAACGGCTTACTCGTATGCAGGCTATCGAAGAATTGGCTTCGGTTAATGATTTAAGTGAGGAAAGAATTCAGCAACTACGCTCAGTTCTTTCTAACACATTTTCAAACGACGACACTTTTGAAGTTAATCCTTGGGTAAATTCTGATGACGATAATTACACACGAGAAGGCTGGGTAACTTCCTCAGATTATTGTTAACATTATGAAAAACGAACAAAAAGAAAAATTAAATAAATTAGTAGCAGACATTGAATTGGCGTTTCAAGCTGCGGAGAAATATGCAAACGAAACGCATCAATCTTTCAGTATTAATTGGATTTATGGACTGGGAGGAACTTACTACCCTCCTCCAAAAACTCTTTATACTAGATTAGAAGCTATCGAGGAACTTGCTTCTAACAAATATCTGTCAGAAGATAAGATTGAAGCTCTGCGCAACATTCTATCGAACACCGTGAATGACTCAGACACTTATGAGTTAGATTGGTCAAATTCTTCTGACGATTATGAAGAAAGAATTGGCTGGGTGAGTAGTTCCCATAGTTGTTAACATGTTATTAATTGGAAGTAAAGCGTTAGATTATTTCAATATTTCTTATCCTTTGCGGCAAGGTAAAATTCAGGATACCGATTATTTGACCACAGAAGTTGGTTTTCAAGAATATCTTGCCGCAAATGAGGGAAAAATTGTTCATGTAGAGAGTAAAGATTCTCGTAATCTTCTATACAAAACAGTTTTTCAAATCGGTAGTTATCCAATTGAATTTAAAATAGATGAAGAACTTTACAACCTAGTCATTGAGAACGGACTTTATGAAGTTGGTGAAGATTCTGCAGCAGTTTTACCTTCAGTAGTTTTAGCTTTAAAGCTTTCTCATCGGTATTTGAAAAATTCTCCACATTTTCTCAAGACTTTAAAAGATATTAATTTCTTGCGAGATTTAAACTATACAGTTCCCGAATCTTTGAAATCTTGGTTAAAAGAAGAAGAAAAACGAGTTTTGAGCTATCACCATCCGAATCTAAATCGGAACAAGAAAGATTTCTTCGTAGATATTTATCCCTATGACCATGACAGTATCCATAAATGTGTAGCAGTATTTGATAAACCAGCTTACGAATATTACAAATATGATGACAAGGAAGTGTTATGTTCAAAAGATTTATTCTTCTCTGGGGCAGAAGAAATTAGATTAGCTGGGGTGTTAGAAGAATCTTTAGTTCTAGCATTAGAGCGTCATCAGATACCTAATAATTTTAAATACAACCCAGAAGCTAGTTTTCTTATTGCTTTAGAAAAAGTCTGCACTTCAATAACTTCCGGGTGGTTTCGGGAGTTTGCTTACGATAACTATTTTAAAGTAGTTGAGTTCTATCACCAACACCGAGAAAACTATGTTGAGAAATTTCAAGAAGACTTCGAGAAAGGTTTAATTTTGCCTTATGCTACATGAAATTAAAGGTAATCTTTTAGAATTTCCGGCAGATGTGATTTGTCATCAAACTAATTGTTTTACAAATCATGCATCAGGACTCGCTAAAGATTTATTTGAGAAGTTCCCTGCCGCAAACACTTATAAATATAGAAGTCGTGGTGAGCCTGAATTGTTTGGAACTAACAGTTATCATAAAATCGGTGACTTAACTGTTTGTAATATGTACGCTCAAATTTATCCTGGAAAATGGTCGGGAATTGGTGGATGCGGAAGATACATGGACACCGCTGCGTTGCGTAAAAACGCCTTTCAAGCCTGTCTGAACGATTTAGCTCTTTACTGCCTTAAAAACTCGTTGACAAAAATCGCTTTTCCGTTTAAGATTTCTTGTGGTCAAGCTCAAGGAAGCTGGAAAGATTATAAAAAATTATTAGAAGATTTTGCGGCAGAAAATCCGCAATTTAAAGTATTCGTTATTAACCCGTTTCTGTGATTATGAATGAATTTCCTGAATTTTGGTTAGACATAAATTACTACATTGGCTCAGTCAAATCTTATGCCGAGTTAAGATACGTCATTAACGAAGTTAAATGGTTTTTCAATACTGAAGAAGAATCTTTAGAACATATTTTAAACACTCTTTATTATAAAGCTAGTGACGGGACGATTGTTTTCATGTATAGTTTTCCGGCTGAACGTGATTCGATTACCCTGCGTCAGTGGATGCAAAGTAATTTGAGTATGTCAGAATTAGAGAAAATTGGAGTTTTGCTTTGATTGACTTTACTGATTTAGGCAAACAGATTGATTCTTTATTTACAACAGAGTTGGTCAAGTCCGACTTGAGGAAAGATTGGCGGAAGATTTCTTTAGATGATAAGTTAGAGTTGTTGAAAGAGTGCGGTATATTGGATAACCATGATTTAGTTGAATTTATTTATTCTAAAGTTCCTGACAAGGAAGAGTTTGCCGCAAAAGTGAAGAAATATTCTGAGTTTCCATATAAAGCGATTTGGAAATCAAACGACCACGATATTCCTGTAACGGTTACAGGAATAATGGGGAACTTAAACGGAGTTATCTATTACAGTGTTAAAGAAAGTAATGCTGGAATTCCTGAAAACGAATTGGCTAAAGTTAATTAATGTTTTTGTTGCGCTAATTTTCTTCACTTTTGCGGCAGAATATTATGACTCAGACATTAGTGCTGTTTTAATTTGCTTAGCATTTTCGATTCTTGTGATAACAATCAATGACATTATTTCCGAATCGTCCAGCAATCACTCGCATACCGAGTCAAATAATCAAAAGGAAGAGTAAAATAACCTTGATTTTGAATCAAATTTCCCCATGAATTTCTAACAAGAAATCTTTGGTCTGTTCTTGAAAATCCTACTAACATGACTGCGTGTAGTCCTCTAGTAACTTCGCCAACATTAGGCATTTCTACTACTCCATTTGAAAATGAATTCTCAAATGATTGAAACAAACGAATTGCACAGACAACTGGAAACCCTTGTTGAAGACATTCTAGCATATCTTCGACATTTTCTAAGCGATAGTATTCTGTAATCTTACGAGTCTTGGCGTCTTCAAAAGCTTCTTGAGAAGGTTTTAGTGAATGCGTTCCGTAGGTAAAAGGATGTAGTTCTTCTTTACAAACTCCATACTGTTTTAGTACTTTAATTCCGTCTCTTATTTGACTGCCTCTGTCATGTTTTGAATCACATTCAAAAACTCTGGTAGTATAATAAGTGAACATTCTAGAAAGGTCAGTGTGTACCCCAGTTTCTTTTTTCTCTAAAAATTCTAGATTGCCTATTAATGCTTGAGAAACGCAAGAATTCGTGATAGATTGGTCTTCAACTGGCGAGCAATATTCACGCAAATCCACACTTTCTTGGTTTAGGTTAGATTTTGAAACATGCTCGGAGAACAAATAATCTCTAGCATCTTGACTGTCGGGCTGTAAGGAATAACTTTTCAGACTTTTAGTGTGGAATAGTTTAAAGAACAAGCGGGCGAAAAATAGTTTTAATTTACACATTTAACAAATAACCTCCAAATTTAAGTGCCACAAGTAACTGTAACATCTAATATTACTAAAATAAAGGTTGATGTTAAATGTTGGTCAATGTACGAATTTTGCAGATGTGAAATTCCTATTTTTATCACTGTTGATTTTAATTTTTTCGTCAGTCTGTGTTCAGTTGGCAGGCAACTACGCACTTTCAGAGAATTTCTTTTATTTCTCGTTAAAAATTATGATTAAAATTTTAGTGTTAGAAGATGAAGAATACCGGATTAAACAGTTCAAACAAAATACTATTGGTCAAAATGTTACTTTTGTTAAAACTGCTGCAGAAGCAATAAAATATTTATCCGAAAATCAATATGATTATTGTTATTTAGATAATGATTTAACGCCAGAAGCTTATGAAAATTATAAGAAAGGAATCTTATGTGATAAAACAACGGGTTACGCAGTCTGTTTATGGCTAGAAGAAAATCCAAAAATAAATAAAAATTGTAAGTTTGTTATCCACACGTTGAATGAAATCGCTAGAGAGAAGATGAAAAATGCTCTAGCTAGAAGAAATTTTACGGTTATTCCGTTTTATTCTTTGTTTAAATAATAGTTTAATGAAGTTATTATTAATGGATGATTTTAACTATCGGGTGTGTGTTATATGCTGGTTCGCTAAATCAACTTGTAGATGCTATTCTAAACAAAACAATATAATAGAGTTTAATGGAAAATTGTTACAAATACTGTGTGAGTTTAGAGACAGAAATCATAAGTTATTGTTAGATAGAATTGCGTATTTTACTAAGAATTTCCATGACTAAACGAACATTTTTATTCCTTTTTGCGGCAAGTTTATTTCAGAAAAAATCTTTTACTATCTCTAAAATACTGCTGCAAATTAAAGGAAAAAATTTAGAATTAGTAGAGTCTAATGACGATAGAGCTAAGGTTAAAAATCTTTATAAAATTGCTGACCGTTCCCGCGAACAAGGAAAAATCTATTTCGTTGATAAACCGAATTTCCATTTTGTTGAACTGCCTCTAAACCAAGAAGTCAACTTTTATGACTCAATTCTTGAGATTTTCCTTGAGAAAATCTTTTACGTCTTTCGAGTTTTGTGATACACTGTAGGCATGAAGTCAAAAATCAATCAAGACCGTCCGCCAAATTTTCGTAGTGCTGACGGTAGGTTATACTTAGTTCGATGTTTTGCTTGTGAACCGACTCATGGTAAAGAGAATTATTTACCTGCCGTAGCTTCTGGGCTGTGTGCATGGTGCGGAAGTAGTGATGAAGTAGAAATTAGTAAGGAAACTCCAGTTTATGAAAAAATTTCAGATATTGACTAATCGTGTTGTACGAGAGAGTATTTTGATTTTAATATTACTATTATTAATTACATTAGTTACGTCAATTCATAAATGTCACCTACATTCTTTTGACCTGTTTCATACTCTCTTTTCTCTAAGTTTAGGCTTTAATTTTGGTGGAATTTCTGAGAAATGGAGTAAATATTATGGATAGAAGAACCTTTGCAAAAAATTGTCTGCTTGCTGCAGGGACACTTGCTTTTCCTAAAATAGTTTTGCCGCAAACTCAAGAAAATATTTCTATTTAACTAAATAAGTATGCCTGACATTATTACCGCGCCTTTTACCGCTGAGCAAGTTGAAAAACTTAATTCTTTTCAACAATCTCCGCATGTTCACCCTTTTACTTGCGGCGGAAATCGCAAGGACGAATTTCACTTAGACGGTGAAGGTGTTTTGGTCGCTACTGAAGCGGGATGGATTTGTCCATACTGTGATTATACTCAAAACTATGCTTTGAGCATGATGTTATTAGATGTTAAGCATTTTGAAAATAGTTGGAGTTTATTTTATTTATGAAGTTAACTGAAGAAGAACAAAAAATATACGATGATAAAGTTTCCAAAGTCATGCACGAATGGAAAACCAACGCATTAAAATCCAACGGAAAGGTAATTAAAAATCAAAAACAGGCCATCGCAATCGCTATTAGCGAAGCTATGACTGCGGTAGAGAAGCATCGAGAAAAGAAAAAGGAGAAGAAATGACGACCACGTATTCAATTTTGGAAGTTAGCGATTCAAGTTTTAGAGACATTAAGCAACGTTTAGCTTCAGCTAGCAGACTTAATGATTACTTATCAGTTGACGATGACAAACGAGAGATTTTAATTCTTGGTGAAATAGCTTTAAAAGCTGAAGTTCTTGTCGCAAAAGTGGAAATATTTTCTAGTCCTGAGTGCATTTATGCGTACTGTCCTTATTCACAAACAGGAGAATGCAAGTTAGGCTGTTTACACAAACGATAATTTATGAAAGTAACACTTGACGTAGAATTTGAACTGCCGAAATTTCCTAATTTTCTCACTATTAAAATTCCGCCTGAAAGCTTAGACGAAGCTTTTGCTTCAGAAGGTGGTAAAACTACAGTGGATGTTAAATATCTATCGGGCGAAGGTTTGGAAAACTTTATTGAAGAGTGGGCTGAAGGATTTCGTAAACATGTAGCAAAACGCCAGAAAGGAAAATAGCACTAATAAGATTAGTATGCATGCAAAACAGTATTTTCTAAAAATAGAAAACCAAATATATAATGAAATTTTGTATCAGTGTAAAGCATTTCCTGATTTTAAAACGGGCGGGCTTGTTCCGAATACAAAATCAACTCCTTCAAAACCAAAAGATAAAAAAGAAAACCCTTCAGAAACTCCACACCAAATCATTGCTAGAATTGGAATTGTTGATTATATAAACCAGAAGGATTTAGAAAAACCTATTAAATTATGAAACAAGAAATGAGTATCCAAGTTTCCAGTGATGAAGACTCATGGGGAACACCTTCACATATTATAGAAAAATGTCGTAATGTTTTAGGTGAGATTGATTTAGACCCAGCTTCTAATGTAGAAGCAAATAAAATAGTAAAAGCCCGAAGAATCTTTACAAAAGAAGATAACATGTTATCTCAGGAACTTAGAGCAAGAACTGTATTTTTAAATCCTCCGTTTGGAAAAGTACAAAATAAATCTCAAGCTGGTATCTTTAGTGAATATGTAATTTCTGAATTTGAAAATAGAAATATTACAGACGGTGGAATCATTCTCTTGCATTCTCGCTTTGGCTACGATTGGTTTGAAAAAATATCTGACCGTCTTATAGCAGTAAATTTACGAGAGCGTCTTAGATTTATTGACCCTAAAACTGGAAAATCCGCAGGAATGGCTAAAACTTCCCAAACTTTATTTGTATTTGGAAATCAATTCATTGATAAGTTTGTCTCTGAGTTTCGAGATTTAGGCAGATTTCTTTACCATCCAAAACTGAAAGGAAAATTATTTTGACATTATAGAGATTTTGTGAAAGATGAACAACTACTATTGCAAACATTGTCAACAAATTCTTGAGCGAGAAAGTAGTAAGCGATGGATAAAAAGTTACTGCGAAAGAACAGGAAAAGTAGTACACTTGATTCTAAGAAAGTAGAGTGGTTTATCTATGACACTAACTACAGATTAGAATCTTCTCTCAGTTCTGGAGTTTATTCTTCGTTCGTTGTAGCTAAATCTAAAACTCATGCTGAAAATTTAATACAGCAAAGAAACATTGGCGAATGGTTACAAAATAGTTTACCAAGAAAAGCTACTACGTATCGTTTAAAGAGATTGTTTTTATTACCTTCAGTTAGCTATAAACAAAATAAGTATTTAGAATGCCTGCATGGAATAATATTTTTATCGTGGATTTGTGGCAAGGCTGGAACTTTAGACCCATTAGAGGCATTAAAAGATAACGGGGTGTTGCATGAAGTTTTGCACAAGAAGATGTTTGGAGTAGACGGAGATGATTCCATGTTTTATCATGAATCTTTTGATAACCATGTTATTAAACTTTTAAAAGAGCTAGAATCTAAAACACCTGGATTATTACCGCAAAAATAGGAAAATTATGTTCGAGCTACATGTGACTTTTGATAGGGTTACTCCTGAATTTCAAAAAATTTGTAAACATGAAGATATAAAACTTATTTCTATTGCTTTATTAAATAAAGACAATGTAGAAATTGGTCTACAGCACATGACTTCTTTGATAACCCGCCGCCCCGCAAATGATTGGAAACGCATTAAATATTTATCTTCAATTTGCGGTCTGAAAATCGTGCGAACAAAACTTGAATCTTCGTGCTTAAATAATTATCCAGCAAAATACTTTGAAGCGCATTTTCACGCACCTTTTGACATGATTTTTCCGAAATCTGTGCGAAAAGATAAGAAAAGTGCGGTAGGCTACACCTTTCGAGCTAAAACCTTAGACGAATTTAATCGGATTTATATTGACCAAAATCTTCACAAATGGTCTAATCGCGTAGAGAAATGTCTCATAGATTCCAACTCTGAATTTGACAAAGGCTGGATTTGATGAAACTACATCCAAAACAACTTGCTTGGAAACGTGCTTGCTTTCGCGGGGTTTTATCCAGCCGTAAGAGAAAACTAAATGGTCATTCTTATCGAGGCATCTCGAACTTTTATTGTTCTAACTGTAGAAAACTTTATAGTAAACCCAGAACTTGTTGTGAACAGACTACTTTAGAAATTTCATCTAAAATACGAGTGCCTAAATTATCTTCTAATAAAAAAGTTTGGGAAAAATTTTTTGATAAATTTCCAAGATTGAAATAGTTATGAACTATAAAATTTATCCAGATAGTAAAAACTACACCTGTCAAGTTGTTAAAATCAAAAACTTACGCAAACATTCCAATGCTGACAGACTTCAAGTAACGACAATTCAAGGTTCAAATGTTATCTGTGGTTTAGATGTACAGATTGGCGATTTGATGTTATATTTTCCAGTCGAAAGTCAGCTTGGAAAAGATTTTGCTGAGAAAAATGACCTGATTCGGCGTAAAGATGAAGAAGGTAAGAATGTTGGAGGTTTATTTGAGAACTCAAGGCGAATCAAAGCACTAAAATTGCGCGGAGAAAAATCGGAAGGGTATATCTGCCCTTTAAGTTATTTAGATAAACTAGGTATTGATTCAACTATTTTAGCTGAAAATTCTGAATTCAATGAACTTTCTGGAATCGAAATTTGCCGCAAATATGTAATAAATTCTTCACTGAGTAGTTCTTTTTCTCAAAAAACTGGTAGAAAAGCTAAAGAAGATAATAAATTAATTCAAGGCCAATTTAGTTTTCATTATGACACTGATAAACTAGCTAAAAATATTGTTAAATTTAAAACACATAACTTAATCGTAATTACTCAGAAGATGCATGGAAGTTCAGGTTCATTTGGAAGGGTTCTATGCAAACGTAAATTGAAATGGTATGAAAAATTTTTACTAAAATGCGGCATTAATATCTCTACTACACAATATGACAACGTGTATTCTAGCCGTCTAATCATTAAAAATTCTTCTTTTACAAATCATTATTATGACGAGGATATTTGGACAACAGTAAACGATAGAATCAAGGATTTTATAGAAAACGGCATCACTCTTTATGGAGAAATCGTGGGTTATACTTCGACTGGAAAATATATTCAAAAAGGCTATAATTACGGATGTAAAGAAAGAGAGCTAGATTTCTATGTTTATCGAATTACCTCTACTAACCAAAATGGTAAAATCATTGAATTTACCAAAAATCAAAAGAACGCTCTGACTAAAATTTAGTCAGAGATGAATTTTGAAAATAATTTTAAGCCACTTGACTTTTTAGCTTAAATAATTTATAAAGCCAATATGAATAGTTTTGAATTTAGAATTTATCCAACTAAAGCACAAGAAAAACTCTTGAGTGAGCAATTTTCTATTTGTGCTGAATTGTATAATATTCTTCTTCAACAAAGAAAAACTGAGTATGAGCAAAATAGGAAATCTATTTCTCTATTCCAACAACATAAATTCATTACTCAGCTAAAAGAACAAGATTTAAAGTATGACAGCGTTCATTCTCAAGTATTACAAAATCTAGCAGTTCGATTAGATTTAGCTTTCAAAGCGTTTTTCAGAAGAGTTAAAGCTGGTGAAAATCCAGGATTTCCTCGTTTTAAATCTAAAGAACGTTATAACTCTATTACTTTTCCGCAAGTACCGTCAGGCTGTCAAATTAAAGGAAATCATTTAATTCTTTCTAAGATTGGAAAAGTTAAAATCAAACAGCATAGACAACTAGAGGGAAAACCAAAAACCTGCACAATTAAAAAATCTTCTACTGGAAAATGGTACGCAGGTTTTTCTTGCGAAATTGAAAAATCTAGTATTAAATCTCTAAAAACAAAAGAAATCGGAATTGATGTAGGTTTAGAATCTTTTGCTCATTTCTCAAATAACGAAAAAATTGAAAATCCTAGATTTTTTAGACAAGAGGAAAAATCTTTAGCAAAAGTTCAACGAAAACTTTCTAAACAGGCAAAAGGTTCAAAGGAACGAAAGAAAGCTAAAAAAATTGTCGCTAGAATTCATGAGAGAATTAAATTTAAGCGTAAAAATTTTGCTCATCAAGAATCTCGAAAAATCGTAGATAAATATTCTCATATATTTATTGAAGATTTGAACATTAATAAAATGCAACATGATAATTTTCGTTGCATGAATAAATCAATTTCAGATGCAGCTTGGAATATGTTCTTTAACTTTTTATCTTACAAAGCGGAAGATGCTGGTAAGATTTTGATAAAAGTTAATCCTGCATATACTAGCCAAACTTGCTCAAACTGCAATCACCGAAATAAGTTAAAACTTTCAGATAGAGTATTTCAATGTGAATGTTGTAATTTTCAAGCAAGTAGAGATTTAAACGCTGCTTTAAACATTAAAACTTTGGGAACACAAAGTTTGGCGAAAGCCTAGAAGCCGTGACTAAACTTTAGTCACGGAGTGTTCACTAGGCTGGACTACTAAGAAATCTACACCTGACAAAAAACTATATTTAGAACTAGAGAAGAAATATTTAAATTTTTGTGACAACCATAGACTGGATAGTTCAACCTTTGATTTGGAGATTTGGAAGCATTATGCGGGAAGAAAGTCTAATTTTTGTAGTATCATGAAAGGAATTGGAATTAATGTCAGTTCTAGAACAAATTAAAGCTGATTTTGCGGACGGTAATATTCCTTACGGATTAGCTTTCGGTTATAAAAACGGAGTTAAAATTGGAGATAACTATGTCTCTATTACAGTAAGTTCTAAATTCCGTAAATTTCGTGGCGTTTATCATACAAAATTTATTTGCACTCTTTTTGAAAATTCTCTAACTTTAGGAGTTTATACTAAATCATGTGGTGTAAAGAACTACCAGAAAATGTTTACTTTTAGTAAAAGTAAACATGGAAAAATTTTAATTAGAAAACCAAAATCTTTACATATACAAAATAATATATTTTATAGAACGAATCAATTACATGTAGTACCTAACCATTTAAACTTATGTAAAGTGTTTAAATATTTCTTTAGTAAACATGGGTTAAAATTTAAAATCTATAATAAAAAACATACGTTTCATGAATTTTTTGCCATAAATAATTCATCTTTCTTACAGCTTTTGTATAAACTGCTAAAAACTAACCCTAACATTCCTAATCTAAACGCTAATCCGAATTTTTTCAAAAAACTTAATAAAATTTCCACTCAAGAAGATTTAGTAAAAGTGTTAAAGATTCCAGACTTAACTACTTTAGTAAATTGCTACGCACCTCGCAATGCAGAGATTAACATAATATTTCTTAGATATTTGTTTAAAGACATTCCTTACGAAGAGTTTGCTAGTAAATGGCTAAAAGGCGTGAATTTTCGGGTCTATCAGATTTTATTTAATTTAGATTTTGTAGACAGACTCTTAATCTCTAATAAAACTAACTTGTTGAAAAATTTTAAGGATATTTGTGAGAACGGATTTAGTCGTTATCATTTTCTTAAAAAGAGTAGAAAAATTGCCCGCGAAGAATCTTTACAAACTGCTGCTAATATAATATTATTTATGGAAAATAAAAATGTTTATTTACAGACTAAGTTTCCATACCTTAGACAGTTTAAAAAGATTCACTCGCTAGTAGGCTCCCTTATTGATAATATACACGAACAACCCTCACATTGAGGAAATATGTTGAAGATTATTTTATGTCTGATTTTATTTTATTCCTGTGTTAATGCTCAAACTGTTATGTGGGGAGCGGCTATCGGGTCATACACTAGTTCTCAAAGTGTTCTTGAGATTCCTGGAAAAATAGGAATTGCCGCAAAACAAGGAAATATTTGCACCGTTATCATTAACAGTTCTTCTGTGCCTACTAATAACCTAGTCACTGCATTAAGTGATTGGATAACAGTGAGATTTGACGGTAACTTAGGTACAAATTATTACTACACTGTTTCAATTCCGACTACTCAACAAAATCCTAGTAGTAGTCGGAAAGGATTTTTTCAGGCCAAGTTGTCTGACTCTAGTACTCCTAGAGTTTACGAGTTCACTCAATCTGCGGGAGACATTGAGGTAGTCGAAGGAGCGTCATTTTCGCACAGTAAATTACGTGCGGGAGCAGTTTTATCTGCTTTCGGTAGAAATCTTTCCAACAGAACTTTAAATGCAGATTCGTTACCACTACCTTATACCTTAAATAATTTAAGTGTGTACACAACATATCGTTCTAGTGCAACTACTGAAAAACTTCCTTTTACAGAATCAAAACTATTCTTTGTAAGCCCTTCTCAAGTTAATTTTATTCAAACACCTTCGCTTGCTCCTACAGTAAAAAGCGAAGTGTGTTATTGGATTTGGGATTCTTTCGGAAACCTCCATTCTTATTTAGCTAGAACTGCCGATGCAGGCGGAAATTTTCAACCTTCCCCCATTGCCTCAATCTTTAGTAAAAGTTCAGATGGTAAAGGCGTTCCAGCGGCGTACTTGCAAATATGTCATCATGGAATGTGCGAAAACCAAGAAATTGAACTATCCCTTGCTGGGACTGGTATACAAATTGGCAATAATTGGTGGAAGCCGATAGAACTGCCACAGAATAAGAATGCTTATCTAAATCTCTATGTTACAGGTTTAAGAATAAATTCTACCTTTGCGGAAGATGTTCAGGTAGTATTAAATGATTCATTAATTATAACCCCTAATTATGTAGGAAATTCTGGATATGAAGGAGTAGAACAAGTACAATTTTTAATTCCAGCAGGCTTGGCTGGAATTAATTCTGCGGTAAGGGTGAAAATAAGAACCAAATATTTAGATAGTTACTATAACGGAAATATCGAGTGGAGCAGTGAGTTATTAGATTTCACAACGTCAGGAGAGATTAGAAACCTGATTTACCTACCGATAAAGTAAAAAGCGGGATTTCCCGCTTTTTTATCTCTTATTGCTAGAAAATCATTAAGGTTCTAAAACATCCTCATCTTCCCCGCTGATAGCTTTAATGGCTTGGACAGAGGCTTTAAGGTCGGCAATATCTTCTGACAGGTCAATTCCCTCAATGGCTTTTATTTTCTCTTCCAAAGCATCAATTTTAGCGGACACTTCGGCAGCTTCGGCAAAAACTGCATCTTTGACATCTAAAACTACTTGCTTTAACTCTTCTACTTGTTCCATTAAATCCATAAATAATAGTTCTCCATAAAGTACAAAATTAACTACTTTGTTGAAATGTTTAATTAAATAAACTAGTCTTCTCATATTTGTATGATTACATAAACTACCAGAAATTTCAACACTGTTGCTTTCTTGCTAAATACTAGATACTCTTTGTTAAACGTTTTTTAAATTTTGAGGTATCAGATATGAATCGAGAAGAGATTTTAGCAGCAATAGAGCGCGGTGATGTGGTAATGGTAGGTAAGAAAAGAACTTGGGTCAGCAGAGAAGGGTTAAAGAAAATTAACTGGAAAGTAATTTATGCAATTTTAGTTTGTTTTTGTCTTGTATGGATTTCATACAGTTTATATTCTGCCGCAAAAGTTGAGCAAAAATATTCCACTGTTTTGCGGCAGCGTGAGAAGAAAATTCTTAAATTCTCACGCTTAATGACTTGCTCTGACAAGAAACTTTTGATAGAATTGCCCAACCTGACGGATTATGATTACCGACTGTCATTTCCAGTTGAACGAGGTAAGGCTAAAGTTGATGCAAGAATTCTACGCGATACTAAAGACCATGACAGGCTACTGATTGAATTTGAAAAGATTTATAGTAATTCTCGTCAAGTTTTAGTTGAAGTTTTTGTTGAATATTATGAATAAAAGACATTTTCTCAAATATTTTACTATATTTGGGACAGGCACTTTGTTAAATAAGGTTGAGTTTGAAACTTTAGCTGATTGGTTAGATAAGAATAAAGATAAGAAGTTAAAATTAATTAGAAGTACTGATGGATTTAAATTAGACAAAGTTTTATCGGTACAAATTTATGATTACTACGCGGAATTAAAAGAAGTCAATGACCATAGATGGGTGTATTTTCGCATCTTATTATCAGCTAAGATTGCGGTGACTGATTCTACTCTAAAAATCTTCACTACTTTATATAACGACGAATATTGGGAATTTGAGGTTATTTAATGACTCCGCCATCAGACCAACTGAAAAATCATATTTATAATGAGTGTTTATAAAAATTTAATAGAAAAAGAAAACATAGTTTTTAAGAAAAAACCAGGAATAAAAACATTCCTAGATTTAGAGTCCATGAAAATTGGAATATTATCAGTTCTTGGTTATGCGGGAACCTCTCGATGGTACTGTCAATGCGAATGTGGAAACTATTGTATTAGGTCATATAGCGCGTTAACAAAAGCAGTTTCAAAATCTTTTATAATTTCTTGCGGGTGTACTTATAAATCTCCACGTAAAGTACATGGAATGTGTACATCTCGAATTTATAATATAAGAATTAATATGATAGACAGATGCTACAACACTAGCGCCACCATTTACAGTTATTATGGGGGAAGAGGAATCACTGTCTGTGATGAATGGGTGGATAAAGAAAATGGTTTCATGAATTTTTATAATTGGGCAATGAGTAGTGGGTATACTGATGAATTAACAATTGATAGAATTAATGTAAATGGTAATTACGAACCAAGCAATTGTAGATGGTTTACAATGAAACAGCAAAGTAATAATAAGCGTAGTAATATTATTTTCTATGTCAATGGGAAGTCTATAACTACTACAGAGGTTTCTATAAAAAATAACATTTCTTTAGGAACAATTTATAGAAGAATTAAAGACGGTTGGTCAGACGAGGATATTGTTAATACCCAAAAAAATAAAAGATACAAATATAAAAATAAATAATGAAGTATAAAGCAATAATAGTTAAAAACTTAATTCAAGGAACTGAGGAATGGGAAACATGGAGAACGGCTGGAATCGGGTCTAGTGAATCCTCAGTGTTGATGGATTTAAATCCTTACGAAAGCTTGATTAATTTATACTATAAAAAAATTAAATCTCCTTTAGCTGTGGAAAAAGAAATCAATGCCGCTATGGAATTTGGGTCTAGAAACGAAGATTATGTAAGGCAAGTGATTAATGCAGAGACTGGAAGAAATTTTGAACCAATGTGTTTTGTCCATGAAGACCACCAAGAAATTCGTGCAAGTTTAGACGGAGTGTGTGGAAACGTTGGGTTAGAAATTAAATGCCCTTCCCAGAATTATGGATTTTTTAACCACAGTCGTAAGATTAATTCATACTATATGAACCAGCTTCAACACCACCTACTTACCGCAAACCTAGATGAAATTTATTTTGTCTCGTGGTTTGAAGGAAAAAAGGTTGGTTGGCGAGTTTTACGCAATGATAAATTTTGTGAAGAATTGCGGCAGAGAATTCTGCGATTTTGGAAATGTGTAGAAACAAAAACTGAACCAAATCCTTTAGATTATCCTAAATATATTTATTAATTATGCCAAACGAAGTATCAGACTTATCTAGATTTCTGCCCGACAGGTGGAAATTTACCGAAAACACTAAAAATAAAGAATTACTTGAAATGTTGTTTAAAACGTATTGGGAGTTATCGAAGAACTTTGAAATTACTGAAGAGACTGATTTCGGATTCGGGTACTCCTTTGAAGCAATGGTTAAACATTTGCAAGATGATGACAAGGAAGGAAAGATTATTGCTGAAGCATTAAAAGCTGGAATTTCTGAAGTCCTGCGGCAGCGAAATGGTTTGTTATGATAGTTTTTATATTAAAAATTTTATTTTATTTAACAGTCAATACTTTGTGTTATTTGCAATATAGATGCAGTGTAGATTGGTTATCTTTTCTTTTTCTACAACTTTTATTAAATGGAATGTTTTTAGCATTAATGAGTCGCATTGGAAATTTAATGCACGATGTAGGACACTTATATGAAAAAGAAACTCAAATCTATTTAAGTAAAGACATTTTTGATGACTATGAAAATGATTTATATACTGATTATACTGAGAATCTAACGATTGAGTCTGGTTATAAATTATTAGAATGTCGTTGTATCAATAAATTTGATTTTCGAGGTCAAAATTACACGCAGGAACAACTGTCTAACCTAGTAGCTTTAGCTTGGAAAGCTGCGCATGAATAATTCTCATGTCACACAAATTGATTTTGGAAAAAATTGCACTTTCTGCGGCAATTAAGGATTTTAATGTTTATCGAGAAAACCTAGAATACTATGTTCCAGAAAATTTTGATGATTTAGTACATAAAGAAATTCTTAAATACCTTCCAAAATATAATGATTTAATCTTACTTCACATAGACCTTCAAGCAAATTTAGACTATAAAAAAGCAGGCGAAAAACAATACTTAGAACATTTAAGAGATTTTCCTGATTATTCTACCGCAAATATCAAAAAATATTTAGATAAGTTAGTAGAACAGCGACAAGCTGAAGAATTAAAGCGAGAATATGCACAAGCCTGTTTGAATATTGAAGACGGTAAACCTTTTGATAAAATATTAGATGACCACAAAAAAATAAGCACTAAGTCAATCACTAAAAAAGAAAAACAACAAAATATTTCTGAACTTGCGGCAGAGATATTTGAAAGCTCTATATATAATAGCGAACATGGGATTCTAATTTCTGGATTAGCTACAGGATATGAGAAACTTGATTTTTTTACATCAGGACTTCAGAAAAAAGAGTGTACCATCATTGCTGGCAGACCGGGGATGGCAAAGACTGCATTGTGTACGTCTATTATTGATAATATAAGTATTAGACCAGTTAATAAAAAACACAGTGTATTTATCTCTGCGGAGATGAGTCAAAAAGCTTTAATAACTAGACTGCTCTGTGGCTACGTTAAAAATACCTATAATAATATTTTAACAGGACGTTTAACTAAGCAAGAATGGCTGCGTTATGCTTATGCTTATGAAAAGATAATAAATGGTAATTTGACTATATATGATGACAGTGCGCCGTCGCCTTTATCAATTCGGTCTAAACTTCACGAACTCTCTACTAAAAAAGGTGAAATAGATTTAGTATTAGTTGATTATCTTCAGATAATGGGAAGCGACAAGAAACATGGAACTCGCGCAGAAGAAGTTTCCTATTATGCGCAAAGTATGAAGGAGATTGCAAAAGAATTTAATACTCATGTTATAGCTTTATCTCAGTTGAGTAGAGCCGTAGAAAGTAGAGTTGATAAACGTCCTATAATGTCGGATTTAAAAGAATCTGGTAGCATTGAGCAAGCTGCCGACGCTATTTTTGGATTATATAGAGAAGAATATTATACTGGAAATAATATAGGTGTTACTGAAGTTATCTGTTTAAAAGGTCGAAATATTGGTACATCAACTATCCTTTTAGGATTTTGCAAAGAACATGTTCGATTTGAAAACCTAATATACTAGTATGCGAAAAATTCTCGCAATTTTGCGGCAGATGCAGAAGTGATTGGAAAATTATATAAAAATGGGTGGCTAACAGAGAAACAATTATCTAATTTTTATTCAGGTAAAGTAATGTTAGAATATCAAAAGAAAGATTTACGTCTTTATGAATTACAAAAAACTAATCCAGAGGCAGAGTTTCTCTGCCTGAAATGCTTAAGTATTTCTGCAACAGGTTGTAGTATGTGTGGCTGTGCGGACAAATTTTCTGTTACAATCTGCCGCAAAATGAAGGGAAAATTTTTTCGTGAGAAGATTTCCCCTATATTATCTTTTGTTATTAAAAATTTTAAGAAAAAATGAAGCAATATAAAGAGTTACTAGAAAAAATCTTACGTGAAGGAACTAGGATTGACAACGACCGTACAGGGGTTGGTACAATTCGTTTAGTGGATGACTCAACTTTAACTTTTGATTTAAAAAATGGATTTCCTTTAGTGACTGGGAAAAGAACGCCTCTAAAATCTATCCTACACGAACTTTTGTGGTTTTTATCTGGAAATACTAATATTAAGTATTTATTAGATAATAATGTAAATATATGGAACCTAAATTGTTACGATAGTTATATAAAAAAAGTAGACTTCCCAGTGTCTCTGGATGATTTTATTCATCTGTTAAAAACAGATTTTGATTTTTCATCAGAACATGGAGATTTAGGAAAAATATACGGATACCAATGGAGGCATTGCGAAATTCAACCTTCTATAGTCCCAGTGAAAAGAAAGAATCTTAAAGCTCCGCAGCAAATAACGTATCCATTATTTGCTCATAAATCTCTTGAAGACGAAATATACACATCATCTAGTAATTTAAAATTTAAAATAGTTAAAAATTCCGAGTCTACAATTAACACTGTTAAACACATACAAATACAATTTTTACATACAGGCTACACTAAAATTGTTCCAAAAAGATACGTTAAAAACAATGCAAAAATAAAAGATATTTATTACCCTATGTATTATGGGGTTGGGTATATTGGAACTGATGTAAAAAAACTTACATTGACTAAGCTATGGTCAGTGTGGAAGTCAATGCTAGCTCGTTGCTATGATACTTCAAATGAAGCTTATAAGTATTACGGAGGTAAAGGCGTACATGTAGATAAGGAATGGCATAGTTTTTATAATTTTTATAATTCTATAAAAAACCTACCTAACTACCTGTCCTATGTTAAAAACAATTCAATATATGAATTAGACAAAGACTACTTCGGGTCAAACGTGTATTCAGAAAATACATGTGTCTGGTCTAAAAAATCTCACAATTCTACTTATCCGAAATCTAAAGCTTTTAAAATTACAACTCCTTTAGGAAAAACCTTGTACGAACTTTCGCAAAGACAGGCAGCTAGAAACTTGGGTCTCAGACATCAACATATAAATGCGTGTTTAAATGGAATACAAACTCACACTAAGAATTTTAAATTTTCATTTCTGCCTGAAAATAGCTCTATATTATATAGGTATAGTTTTGATTATATAGACCAAGTAAAAAACTTAATTGTCGAACTTGAAAAAAATCGTTATTCAAGACGGCATTTAATATGTAATTGGTCTAGCGTTAATTTACATGAACAAGCTTTACCACCATGTCATTTATTATCTCAGTTTTTTGTTAATCCTGACGGAACTCTGGATTGTAAAGTTTACCAAAGAAGTTGTGATAGCTTTTTAGGTTTACCTTTCAATATAGCAAGTTATTCCACTCTACTACATATTTTTGCTAATATTTGCGGCCTAAATGTGGGAAGACTAATCTATACCTTCGGGGATTTACATGTCTATCAAAACCACATTTCCGCAGTTGAAGAGTATTTATCACGTTCTCATTTCCAGTTGCCAAAATTAAAAATCAAGCGTAAATTAGAAATTTCAGATTTAGATGTAAATAATTTTAATCTAACTGTAGACGATTTTGAATTGATTGACTACCAATATCATCCAGCGATTAAAGCAGAAATGGCGGTTTAATGTCGAACTCCCCCATCTTTGCTAGAAGATTTTATGGATGTGTTAAGCATCATCATCTAGTAGAGTCATTTAGTGCTTTAGGAATTCCTTTTTGCGGAGAATGCCGCAAATGTATGAAAAATATTTCCTACGAAACCTATCACGTTCTATATCTATTGGAAAATTATATTTGGGATAAACATGAAGATAATATATGGAGTTTTGTCATGAGAAATTTTTAACATGGAAACGTTTAGCTATTACCTATGTTTATGCGGGTCAGTATGTGTGATAGATAGTGATTGTCAAGACCCTGTTTGTTACATTTGCTTTGAGAAAGCACGGTTCACTAGAATTTCTGAAAAAACCTATCAATGCTTACATACATTTTGGAACTATAAATATTCAAAAGTTTTATCAAAAGTGGAAAAGAACACCATAACTAAGTTTTTAGTTATGGATGAATTTTCCTATTGACTTTTAAATTATTTTCTGTTAATTATTATATAGAGAATAATTATGGAAGTCACGAAACAAAAGAAAAACTATTTAACTTGTACGAACAGACTACGTTTGTCTAAAAATCAGTTTAACTTAGTTTCTGAACTTTCGTATTTTTCTAAAAACTTATACAACGCTGCTCTTTATGAAACTAGGCAGCATTATTTTCAAACCGATGAATTACTAGAATATGTAGATAACTATCACAGGCTTAAACTTAACGAAAATTATCAAATATTACCTTCTCAAGTTGCACAGCAAACAATGAAAGTTGTTGAAAGAACAATGAAATCTTATTTCGGCTTACTTAGAGAACGTGATAAAGGTAATTATAATCGCCCAGTTGGTTTGCCAAAATATTTACCTAAATCTTCTAAATTCATCCTTATATTTACAAAAGCTCATTTTAAAATTACAAACAGAAAAATAAAACTGACCTGTAATAAAGAACTACTTAAAAAATATAATTTAATTTCACTTTCTTTCGATTTCCCTAAGCATTTAGTTGGAAAAGAAATAAAAGAAGTTCGCATAAATCCGAGATATAAGTCTTTTAACATTGAATATATTTATAATGATGGTAAAAATTATTCCAAAGTTAACAATTCAAGTAACACTTTAAGTATTGATTTAGGTTTAAATAATTTGATAGCAATGATTTCAAATGTTAATCCACAGCCTACGTTAATTGACGGTAGAGAAATAAAATCAAAAAATAGATGGGTTAACAAAAAACTTACTAGATTACAATCAATTGCTAAAACAGTTAATCATTTAGATTATACATTTAGTATAAATAAGCTTTATCAATATAGAAATAATTGGATAAACAATAAATTCCATCACATTTCTAATTATATTATAGAATATTGTTTGTCTAATAATATTTCAAATATAGTAATTGGGTACAATCAGGAATGGAAGCAAAATATAAATCTTGGTAGCCAAAATAATCAAAACTTTGTTCAAATTCCACACGGTAAATTACTTGGAATGATTAAATATAAAGCTAAAAATCATGAAATTGCAGTAGAATTACAAGAAGAATCTTATACTTCCAAATGTGATGCACTAGCTTTAGAGCCAATTAAAAAACGAGATTTATACTTAGGAAAGCGATTAAAACGAGGATTATTTAAATCTTCAACTGGAAGATTGATAAACGCAGACATTAACGGGGCGTTAAATATACTGCGAAAATGTAAAGGCAAGGCTTTTGTCAAAGAGCTAGTCAATAGTGGTTGTGTGAATCAACCAGTAAAAATAAGGATTTAGGTCAAACTTTTTACGAAGCTATGACTAAAATTTTAGTCATAGTATTTCACATCAGTTTCTTGAGTTTGTAATTATTAATTTATGAAAATCAATGCTAAGATTCTTTTTAACACTTTAGAGAAACATTTACGATTTTGTGATGCTAAACACCCGCAGTTAGGAAACGTTTACTTAGAAGCTGTTGAAGGAAGGCTTTTGGTGCAAACTGGTAATGCACGGCACTCGCTAACTTCGGAATTAGAGTGCGAAGGTGAGATAAAAACTGCATTAGATTGTTTAAAGCTAAAGGCTTATTTACAAGGAACTGATGAAGATTTAGACCTTACCGCAAAAGAGGAAAAATTTTATCTAAAAGGTAAGACATTTAGAAACGCTAAATTGAACTGTGGGTTTGCAGAGAATTATCCTCTACGCAAATACAATCTGAGTGAGAAATTATTTTCACTTCCTGCGGTAGTAATTAAAAATGCTTACAAACGTTTAATTAAAACGGTTGATGATAGAGATTTAGCGAGCGCATTTGATTTTGTCTATCTGAAACTTACGAAAGATAAATTATTATTTGCTAGTACAAATAGTTTTGAAATCTCTAAACTTGAACTAGCTGTAGAGTCAAGTCAAGAAATAGAATTTAAAATTCCTAAAGATGATTTCACATTTCTTTTCTCTCTTGCCGCAGAAGGAGAAAATATTGAAGTCTGGCGCACAGAAAGAAACATTGTTTACAAGATTGGTAACGCTTTATTTGAAGGATACGAGACAACTAAAAATTTTCCCAATTTTGCGGCACCTTTCGCGTCTTTTAAAGATATTGAGCCAATCATCCTCCCCGCCTCACTAGATTTCTCTCGGCACTTTCTCTGTACCGAAGCTCTAAATACACCTGTTTTATTGAGATTTGAAGAAAATCAAATTATTTCATCCTCCCTCAACAAAGAAGGCGAAGAGCAGGAAAACGTACATGAAATTATTTATTCAGGCAAACCTTTTGAACTTTATTTCAATTTAACTTATTTAGATAATTTTCTCTCCGCAATCTCAGGAAAAATATTTTATCTTTATTTCGACAAAAACGCTCCTACCAAAATTATGTTAGCTGAAGAAGAAACTGACTACCAAAAAATCTTCGGCTTAATGAAGAAAACTAGTTGACAGATTCAGAATTTTAGCTTAAGATTCCCCATGTCAACCAACAACTAACTTTGAAAGGACTTTTCTTATGACACAAGCAGAGCAAGAATTCGTACAAAAACTTTCCAATCGTCGTCGCATTAGTTTAACTAAACGCGAAATTCCAGAAGCTATCGTTAAATATCAATTTGACAATAATTTCACTAAAGCCATTGTTTTCACTGAAAAAGGAATTCGAGTTGGAGTAGCTAAACGAAATCCGAAGGATGATTATAACGGTGAGACTGGAAAACAAGTGGCTCTTCGTAACGCGGTTATCTCAAAACTTATTTCTCTTTAAATCTAATGGTCAAAGTAGAAGAAAAAGGCGATATTATCTATTATCCATTAATAGATAAAAAAGAAGATATAACCCGCTATGAGCCTTCTATTACAAGAAAAAGTCTGAACGGTAAACAGCTTTTAGATTTTCGCTTGAATGTAGACAATATTGATAGAGAAAAATGGCGAAAGATTGAAGAAGTGATGAAAGAGATTTTTCTAGAAACCGATTCAAAAAACGTTGTTTGGACTATCGCAACTTCTGGCGGGTTAATTTTCTCAACTACGACTCCTACTCCCAATCCTTAATTTTTGCCGCTATAGCTTAATTAGATAAAGTACTGCTCTTCTAAAGCAGATGATATAGGTGCAAATCCTATTAGCGGTATTACTTTTTATGAAAATTGACAACTCCATTCTTAATAAACTAAAAAAGAATGGAATAAAAAGAAACTAGATGAAGAGCCTGAATGCCTACACTTAACCTGTTCTCAATGTAATGGCTCAGGTAAAAAAAAGAGACGGAACAGGAATGTGTATTTTGTAATTTTATAAATTCTATCTCATATTCATTACATTTCCTGTCCTTGTTCAAGACATACAACTAAAGTTTTAGGAGATACAAAATGGAAAACGTTAGAGTTAAGAAATCAGAATTAGTAGAAATCTTAACTAAAAATCGTGCCGAACATGAGAAAATTTATTTAGAGGCAGTTACGGGATATAAGATTGCTTTAGTGAAATTATTGAAACAGAAACTGTCTGCCGCAAAACGTGGTGAAAAAGTTTCAATGCCGATTTTCTTGCATGAACCTGAAAATCATTTAAAAGATTATGACAACGCATTAAGCATGCTAAGAATGTCGGTAGATGATGTGATTGAATTGTCTCAATATAACTATCGCTGCTACTGTTTAGATGATTGGGGTTGGAAGCAAAGTTTCTATGTGGGAAATTCTGCTTATTCCGTTTCTGCCGCAAAAATGAGTGAGGAATTTTAAAATGAAAACCAATACACTAACGATTATCTGCACCTTCTTTTTATCGCTTGCTTTAGTTTTATCAGTAAACTCTCTTTCTGATAAAATTCAAAATGTTGCGGCTTCTGTGAAGAGTCTGCCGCAAACATCGGAAAATATTTCTCTTTCTGCGGTAGAGTCTAAGCTAGAAGAATTGAAAAAGATGCAAGAAACTTTACACGCAACACAAAAAGTTTTAGACGAGACTTTGAATAAAAATACTGAGAAGTTGAATAATCTAAAACCTAGAATAATTACTAAACGTATCAATAAAAATAAATTTGTACGTAAAACAAGAAAACATGTGAAAACTTGTAAAGGATAATTATGGAAATTACGGAATTAGTTCGACAATTAGTGCAGCAAGTAAAACTAGAGAAAATTGGAACTGTAGATTTAGTTGGTGAATTAAATGAGTTGTTTGATAAAGTAAAACATTTATCTTCTAAACTACAAGAACAAATAGATTTAAGTTCTAAATACTATAAAGAGAAAACCTCTTTAGAAACTGAACTAGAGCGATACAGACAAGAGTACGTGATTCCAGCTTTAGAACTAAAAAAGAGTAAAGATGAATTAGAATATAGTAATAAAGACTGGCAGTTAGAGAGGAAATACGTTCTACAAGAAAACATAATTCTTAAAGAACTGCTTTCAGCAGTCACTGCAACTAAAACTATTTCAATGAATGGGAATGGAAGTTATTACACTGAAAATTTAAATAAAGCATTTTTTCCTAAAGTAGTTTTAGAAGATAAAAAATAGAAACAAAATGAAACTCACTAAATCTCAAAAAGAATCTCTAACTAAAATTAAACTTCTGTCTGAATATTTGCAAGACAGAATTAAAGATTTAGAAAAAGAAACTCAGAAAATCGTAAATGAAATAACTGATAAAAATGTTTCTGACAGTATTTTTGATTTTGTTTGGAACGAAACTTCTTTAGAAGAGTTGCTAAATACAATTAAAGAAATTGAGTCACAGCGGTTTTGAATAAATATCAATCTAATAAACCTTTCTGCCAATACGCGGTAGCTTCTAAGTATCTTGGATGTTACCGCGTATTTATCGTTCCAGGTTATTTTAATGTTTTGAATATTATTGAAAATAATTTCTTCATTTGCGGCAGTGTTGTAGAGAAAAATGGAATAGTTTTGTATGGAAACGTTCGTGATGCTGTAGCTTTAATGAATCGTTTGAATTTAGAAAAGAATCTAGACCCAATTTTGTGTTTTGAAAAGGCTTTGCCGCAAATCAAAGAAAATTTGTTGAACCCAGAATTAGTTTTTCAAACCTCTAACGCTATTTGGAAATTCATTGACGATTGTTTCTACTCTGACCAAAGATACTCTGAATATTATAAATTAAAGAAAGTTTCTAGAGAATATTACAGTTAAAAATGTTAAAACTATCTACTTACACTAACCCTCCTAATTGTGAATTAAGAGTCAATGACTCAAACCATTATGAAACTTTTTCTGAGTTTATGAGACAAAAAATTTTTACTGAATATTTTTGTTGCGACAAGGAGTGGTTACTTGAAGTTGATTCTACAACTTGTCAATCAAATCCGGCTTTAGGTAGAGTAATGAATAATATATTTCATATAATCAAAAACTTTTGAAATGAAATTTTATATTAGTCCCGTAAGAAGCACAAAACAAGTTAAAATCATATTCTCAAAAAGTGATGAAGGCTCAAGTTTGAGTGAAGCAACAATCTTTAATAAAGGTTACAGAATCACTCATAAAAACTCTAACATGGGTAAAATTCTAAATACAGTTCATAAAATTATGAGGAATTTTTAACGCGATTTAGGGCAAGTCTCCATCCATAAAACAATGCGTTGGCGTTTTTGGATGGAGATGTAGCCCGTTCCACAGCAACCGCTTTCAAGCGGTTGTTCCTCAAGTTAGTCATCTATGGTGTCTTGGTTTTCGATATATTGTTAGAAGCCAGACAAATCAAGAAATTACAAAGTTTATCCTATAATTAGGAGAATGTTTCTCGTTTTTTCAAAGAACAATGAAAGCGTATAAGTTCAAAATCAAAAGACCGTCAAAAGCAATAGTTATCAAACTTGATAACACGCTTGATTTGTGTCGTGAACTTTATAACGCTGGACTGCAACATCGAATTGGTGCTTGGAAAGAACGCCGAATTTCTATTTCCTACCAAGACCAACAAAATGTTTTGCCCGAAATAAAGGAAGTTCGGGAAGACTTGAGTAATGTTTATTCTCAAGTTCTGCAAGATGCTTTGAAGCGTTTGGATAAAACTTTCAAGGCGTTCTTTTCGAGAGTCAAGAAAGGCGAAAAAGCAGGTTTTCCACGCTTCAAAGGAAAGAATCGCTATGACTCTTTCACCTTTCCGCAAGCCAACGGATGTTTCCGACTTGAGGGAAATAACCTGTTTCTTTCCAAGATTGGCAAAGTCAAAATTCATCTGTCGCAAAATATTCTTGGAAAGGTCAAAACTTGCACCATCAAAAAAGAAGTTTCGGGCTGGTTTGTCATATTCACGGTTGAAACCGAAAAAGAACTTTTGCCGAAAACTCACAAATCCGTTGGAATAGATGCGGGAATCGAAAACTTTCTGACACTCTCGAATGGTGAACAAATTCCAAATTTCAAATATTTTGAAGCCTCGCAAAAAGAGTTGAGACGCAAACAAAGGTCTGTTTCGAGAAAGAAAAAAGGCTCTGCATCTCGAAAGAAAGCAGTTATTCAACTGCGAAAAACTCACCAAAAAATCAAAAATCAACGAAACGATTTTGCTCATAAACTCTCTACGCGATTGGTCACAGATTTTGACGTAATTGCGATTGAAGATTTGAACATCAAAGGAATGTCGCGGGGCATTTTGAGTAAGCAAATTTACGATGTTAGTTGGGGAAATTTTTATCAAAAGTTGGAATACAAAGCTGAAAACGCTGGTAAGAAACTGATAAAAGTCAATCCAAACGGGACAAGTCAAACCTGCATTTGTGGCGCACGAGTAGAAAAGACTCTCGCCCAAAGGCATCATCATTGTTCGGAATGTGGTTTGTCCATTCATCGTGATATTGTGTCAGCCAAAGTAATTCTACAAATTGGGCTTGGGCAAAGTCCTTTAGCGCAAACTAAAGCCGTTGGGCTATGAGTTGCTAAAGAATCTCAAACCATACCCGTTAGGTTTGGTTGGAGAGTGTCAACAAAAACTGGTAAGATACGAAAAGTTTTTGATTCTTCCCAGTTGGCTAATATCTCAGCAAAGGAAGTGGAAAGTGGCTCTCGTAATGAGTATTTGTTTCGTTTGGGGCGCAGCCTGAAAAACTCTGGTTTTAGTTATGAATATATTTTAGAAGTTTTGGTTGCAAAAAATTCAGAGTTTGCGGTAGGACTGCCTGCGACGGAAGTTTCTTATTTGGCGAAGCATTGTGTTCGGTATCGGAATCGTTATAATTGGAAAGTTCTGCCGCAAAGTAGGTAAAATTATTTATGGTTACGTGCGACTCTTGTAGTTATTTATTTAATATTTTTGAAGTTTGTGCTTGGTGCGAATGTTGTTTTAATTGTTGTAGTTGTGAGTGGGAATATATTGAGTACCTTACCTAATCTGCCGCAAAAAGGAAAAATATTTTCACAAATCTGCGGCAGACTTTCTTCTCGCCAATTTCTCAGAGTTTTCTCATTAAAAATCAGTTGACATAACTCTTAATCTCTCTTATCCTTGTGCTATGCTTAGATTTACTACGAGTACCGATAGTTACGACAGAATTATGACTATCAACATTGTCAATTCCGAGGACTATCCTTACGTCAGTGATGATTTGACTGAACTTCTGTTCTATATCCTACATCCTACATGGCTTGATTTTTTTGACACTGTGCGATGTGAGGATGAGTCGGTGGAGCATATTTTTGACTTCTTTTTTAAGGTCTGCCGCAAATTTAGAGAAAATTGTTAAAGTACTTGCTCAGCGACGGATTCGATGGTTCGTAGGCAATCCTCTAATTTTACGTTTGCGGCACCAAGTCTTTTAATACTATTTTCTAACAAAGCAATGGTGTTAGCATCACAATCTACTTTATTCTGTGCGTCTAAAAGGTCTTGTTTTAACTTAATGATTTCTGCTTCGTGCTGAACTTTTAAGCTTTGCAACGTGATTAAATCTTTTCTTACATCGTCTATTTCTGATTGTTGTTGGTTAATTAAATTACACGCTTGGTCAATAAGTTGTGTATTGCTGTCTGTAGTGTTACGCAAATTTTGCGCTGCTGTCGAACATGTGAGTGTTTCCATGATTACCTCCACTAGATTCTCTAGTACCCATTTCTTTGTATCGTTATGCCAGATAATAATATCCTTGTCTTTAGGCTCAACTAGATTTGCCGAAAGTCCAAAAAAGGTGTCTCTCTCATTAAGCGGAAGTTTTTTATAGCAAGCCTCAATTTCAGCATCACTTGGTAAATCTACGATGTTTGTGTAGCTTTTACCACAGATAAGGACACTAAAACCTAGTTTAATAAATCCCGCTAGTTGTTCTCTTGTATAAGCCATGAAATTGTTTTTAACAAATTTTAATTTAAAATTCAACCGTGTTAAACAGAATTATTAGTGTTTATCTGATAAGTAATTAAGAATTTTTAATATGTTATCTAGCTGGTTATATGTAGATAAAGAAGCTAAAGTTTTTATTACTCTTAACGGTGTTTGGGAATTTAAAATCTTGGTTTTAAGTTTGCTGATAAAGAGGAAGAAATGCGAAACGGTGGTTTTAGAGGAAAGCGCGACTCTAGAGAGAATTTTACAGTTATATCTGAATATCGTTAAGAATTTTTAGCTTAATTCTGAGTAGAAACTGGCTTAAACTTTCATTCTTTTCCCGCCACTTGTTATCTTTAGTAGAGTTACATCTTGCACAGGCAGGTCTTAAATTGCAGAGCCAGTTGGAGCCTCCTTTTGATAAAGGCTTTACATGGTCTGAGGTCAATTTTTCGTCATTCTTGCCGCAAATCCAACAAGAATTACCAAACATTTCATATTTGCTTTGTAGTTTTTCGTAAGGTATTTTAACTTTCGGGCGGCGAATTCTTCCCGCAGTTTGCGGCACTCTTTTGGGAATATTATGCTTTTTACGAAGCCGAAACACTTGGTCTTTCGACAAGCCAAGTCTCCTACCTATTGCTTTATCGCTTAATGTTTCTTTTAGCTTGCGAATTTTTTTAACTAGTTTTTTCCTGTTTCGCATGCCACTCGTTAGTTAGAAACTCAATGTGTTCGATTCGTTCTTGTAGAGAAGGGTGGGTTTTACTAGTTCCGTAATTGAACCAAATACTTAGCAGTTCTTTTAGTTTATTCGTTGAGTTTTCTAAGATATACAAACTCCACGCCGAAACCGCGTCAGCCATAAATTCTTCTTCATAGCTAGTCATGAACGGTTGTTTGTATAAATGCCCTAATTCGTGACCCACTAAAGCTAGTAAATATTTATTATCTATAAAATCTTTGTTTATAAATAAAGAGTTATTCCAAAAATAACTTTTTTCTTTTCCTTTGAATATATAAATCTGAATAGTTTCTGCTTTGTGTAAAGTTAGTAATGGTTTTAGTTTCTGCCGCAAAACTAGATAAAATATTTCGTCTTTGTATATTTTTTGGATATTTAGTTTTTGCTTTATTGTTTCCTCTGGAAGAGGCGAGGAAGTTTTTAGTTTTGCGGGATTTTGTTGAATTAGAGCAGTGATAAACTGATTGTCTTTTTTAAAATCCCCACTAAAAGTATTTTGACCTTTTATTACCACAGTAAAGATAGTCAAAATCAGACAGAAGCTAAATATTCGGCGCATACAAATTCCAAGGCTTGACCATCAGGCATACTTTTATCGTTCTCTCGCTCACGTACTTTTTGCAAAGCCTGTTCAATAACTAACCTTTGGTCGTCGTTAACTTTGAGGGGTTTATATTTTTTCTTTTCTGCGACAGATTCTCCTACCGAACCAGTTTTACTCTCTTTAAAATCACTTTCATTAACTTCTGGACTAAATTTCTCATCATAACTCAGCATCAGTTTAAGTTCATTTTCATTAAAACCTAATGCTTTCCAGTTAGTATCTTTATCCCACACGGCTAAAGATTGAATCTGCTCAGATAACTTAGTTAAATCCCAACTTGAAGTAGTTGCTATCTGGTTGTCGGCTAAAGCAAAAGCTCTTAACTCTTGGGCTGATAAATCAGAAACTGCCACCGGAACTTGCGTACATCCCAATTCTTTTGCGGCAAGATAGGTTCCATTTCCTGCCGCAATTTCGTATTTTTTATTTACTACGATTGGTTTTTGAAATCCGAAAACTTTTAAGGAGTTTTTCAGGTAATCAATGTTTTCTACGGAATGTAAGCGGCAATTTTGAGCATCTGGAACTAGCTTAGCTAATTCTACTACTTCAAGTTGAAATTTAATATTCATTTTTATTGTTTTGTTGGGTTAGCAATCGAACGCGCACTGCCGTCATCATACACCCCTTTAACTCGTTCTACCTGCTGTTGACTAGTACCGTCGCCAAAGTAATCAACTTCAGAAGGACTAAGTGTATGCACTCGATTAGTTACTTGAGACATATTAGCTGCGTCGGGTGTGCCGTTCGAGGCTAGTGAATTGAAAAAAGGTCGAGCGCCTGATTTTTTTGCGGTATGTTTCTTCATAATTTTACTCCTAGAATAAAAATGCTTTCGCCGCAACTCCAAGAATAAATCCAATTACCGTAGTAATCGCGGCTCGTTTGTTTTTGCTTTTTTGAGCTTTTCGTAGCTCATCTTCTAGAAAATCTGTTTTAGCTTTAAGAATGTTATTTTCAGTTCTTAAATTTTTAATTATTTCTTGATTATTAGTGTCAAGTTTTTTCTCAATCGCTAGTAAAGATTCTAGCTTACTGATTTTAGTATCTTTCTCTTTACTTAACTGCTCGCTAAGCGTGATAATATTTTCTAATTGTTTTGTTTTTTCATCTAAAGAACTGTTTTCCGAGCGAAGTTTCTTTATCTCAGCCACCATGCGCTCTTGAATTTTTAGCTCTTCTTCGGTCTTTAAATCTTGCGGAACTTGTAAAGTAAAATTAATTTTACTGAAATCTTGTAGAGTTTTAGTTCTTGCAGATTCCGCCGAGATAACCGAGGTTTTTACGGGCCTCGCATAAACGAGTGATTCGGTCGTTAAGACTAATATCAACGTTAATGGTATCCAAATCTTTTTTGTACTGTTCCTTAGCATTATTAATTTTTTTATCAACGTAAACAATTTGAACTTTTTTCTCAGCTAATTGGTTGCTTAATTGAGCAATATTTTTATCATTTATTGCGATAGTTTGAGTTAGAGTTAGCACTTCTTGCCGCAGAATATTATTATTATTTTCTAGTTCTTTATTTTTGTTGTTCAAGGTCTGTTCTAGCTTTTCAAATTCCTTCAATCTCTTATTTATCTTATAGTTAGACCAAACATCTGAAATCCACCAAAATCCAAAAAGCAGTACTAGCAAAATAATTAAAAACAGTATCGGGTAGAGAAACATTCCTAGTTTAGCGGAAAGTTTTTCTCCTAACGTCCTAATCTTCTCTAAAAACTTCAAAAATATATTCTTCATCGTCGTGTAAAATCTCTAATTTAGCACTATCTATAACTAAGTAATCTTGGCAAAACGACATAAATTTTTCAATAGTACTTGTGAAAGTGTTGTCTTCCATTTCGATAATGAAATCTATTGATTGTAAGCCATGTGATATTTCGGATTTTTTACTTAAATTCAAGAAATCAGAGCTAGTGAAAGAAAGAGTAGCATGATGGATGTGGGATTCTTTTACGCAAAAATCATATTCTCTTAATTCATGCCGCAAAATGACAGAATATTTTTTATTTAGCTTTTTTAACAACTTCGACATTTATTAAATGAGGGTTTGCTTTAATTCTCATCTGCTCGATAGTTATTTGCGCCGCCAATTTTTCTTTTCTTGCGGCAGAAATCTGCCGAATAATTAAGTAAGTTAGTACAACTAACCCAGCAAATACTAGAAAGATTATTCCTAAATTGAGAAGAATCGGTACATATTTTTCATTAAATACTCCACCCAAAGCTGAGATAATAGTGCTTCCCCCTATTCCAAGAGAACCCACGAAAGTAGTAACTGAAGTCCACCAAGTTTTTAAACCAGAAGGTTTATCAGTTTCTACAGATTCAATAGAAACTGCAGGGTCATCTGAAGCTCCTCCCGCAACTGGTAAAATATTTTGTGAAGTTTGCGGCAGAGTATTGCCCAATACCTCTTTTTCCTCATTAACTACTGGCTGTTCAAAGTCATCCACTAAACAATTCTTAATAATTTTTTCTATGGATATAGCATAAGATTGTAGTAAGGTGGCACGGTCAGTACCATTAATTATCTTCCTAGCCCCGTAATAATCACATTTGTTTTTATTAATATAATCGTCTAGTTTATGACCAGTAAATAAACCCTCACGCATTCCTACTACTGCTATCTCATAAGAATAAGTTGGCTCTAAAGCTAATTCAGGATTCTCTACTAATGGAATATTTAATCTTTTACCTAATTTTTCATAATTATATTTATGAGTTAATTGGCAGATACCACGACCGAAGAATCCTGTAAACCAATATTTATCTTGCACTCTACGAGCAACAGTGCCTTCCTTCGCCCGATATTCTTTGACGGCTTTAAACGTAGCTGCTGTCTCATGAAATGCAGTACTTAAGAAATAGGATAACTGCCTCTCATCCTGCCATTGGTCGTCTGCTTCAATGAAAGTCAGTAATTCTCTCAATCCTATATGACCTTTAAATGTAACTTTCTTAGACCGCAGCACCCACTCGCCAAATTCTCTTATAAATCTATCTTTATCGAAATTCATAACTACAACCTCAAAAATATTTTCCTTTAATTTGCGGCAAAAATCAACAATGTTAAAACCCTGTCAGCATTGCAAAAAACCCAGTCTGACTATTATTACTGCTACTGCTAACGGTATTTGTTATAGTTAAAACGTTAATAGATGAAACTCTTAAGTTAGTATTAGAGTTAGTACTAATTGTTACTGCGGCATTTGCTGTAACTCTAGCATTAGCTGATGTGTTTGAGGTTATTGTTATTAAGTTTTCTTGTGTAATACGAGCCTTAGCGTCATCATTACTTGTAATAGTTATTAAATCTTCTTGTGTGACGCGAGTTTCAGCCATTTTATGTAGTTAATTTATAACCGATTTCCATTCCGTTTATTTCAGAGGAAGTAAAAGCACTTGATGTTGATGGGCTAGCACTATATGCTTGGTTAAAATACGCATAACTAGACCCTACGTTTTGATTATTCCCTACATAATCAGTTCCTCCAATTCTCAAAACAGGACTCAAACCTCTAGTCGTCGCATCGTCACGTCTAGCGTTCCACCAAACCATTGCGCCTAAAACATTAGTTGTACCTGATGGGCAATCTGAAATGACAAAAGTGTCTATCTGATTTAATGTAGAACTGGCATTATAGTCTGTGTCGCCATTTGGAGTAGTGTCGTCTACATTTTGGTAATTACTTCCTGTACTTGGCGTAAACTGAGAGTAATTTCCTGCGCCTGTGACTGTATGAAGATTTACATTAACTGGCCCAATCAAGTCATTCATAGTACTTCCCGAAGTGTCCATTAAAATAATATGGTCATATCTCAAAGTAACGGCTGGAAACGATGTATATCCTTCAATTGAAATTCCATTTATAGAAGTAGTTGATGATGTGTTTTGCGAACTTAGGTTTATCTCTGTATTGCCGTTATATTTAACCAAAATACTTCCAGTTGAAGAATTAAAAGTAATTTTCGCTTCAACATCATGGTAGGTTGTTCCCGCGTCCACTGCTAAAGTTGATATTCCAGTCCCTAATAATGCGCCGTTAGGATTCCCTCTGTATACTTGTAGTTTTCCTAAACTAGAGATAGCGAGACTTGATACAATTGTTCCGTTATTTAAAAAATTCATTAAAGGAGCTAGAGAATTAGCTGATATATTAACTCTTATATTAATAATAATTGTAGAAATCGCAGAGAAAGTGTATGTAGTTAAATTACTAGAACTTCCATTTCCGGTGACTAGTTTTCCACTGCTAATACTGTGTCCTGTACTAGTAGAAAATGTGCCAGGAAGTGAAGTGTACATTTCTAAATTGTCAACGTAAATTAAAGCCATAAATAAATACCTACTATTTAAAACTATAGTTATCACATAGTTAAATTTTCAGCTAAATTTCAAAAAATTTTATTGTAAAATACTGAAATTCAAGATATAATTTTAATATGAAAATTGTAAATATCAATATAGGCGATACTTTTGGATATTGTACTGTTTTAGAATTTGATAAAGTTTTCAATAAAGTTAAATTATTGAATGGTGTGAAATTTTTAACATAAAGTACACAACTTTAGAAATGAGACTTGATAAATCTAGGTGGTCTGTCGAAAAAGCTTTAACTACTCCTGTAAAATCTAAAACTAGCTAAAACCATGAAGTATGCCAGCAATTCTCCACCTATTTGCTGTACTATTATAAACAGCGGTAATTAAATCTGTAACGTTAGCAGTCGTGCTAAGTGTAATACTTGGTATATCTGTTCCAAAACTATAACCTCCCGCTCCTGATGCAAAAGTAAGAAGACGACTTCCACTTGAATCTTGAGTAATCTCAAAGAAAATTTGTTGCCCATCTGTAGGGTTGCTGGGCGCACCAAGTTGTCTTGTTGACCCTACAGTGCTTCCTAAAGTACAGCGAAACCTATTTCCTTGCCCCGCATCTACTGCAATAGTACTAGCATCTGTTAAAGTTACGGGCGTGTGTACGGTAGACATTTGGAATAGCAAGTCTCCGCTAAATGTTTTATTTCCCGCAATAGTCTGAGTTCCTGTTGAAATAAGTCCTGGAAAACTTGCATCAGCCGTTTGCATAATAAGTTGATTACTCGCAATAACTGCCCCGTTAGCTGATTTTGTCTGACTATTTATAGTTCCTACGGTTAGACTGGCTAAAGTTGTCGGCTCCCAAGTCTGAGTTGTGTTATTGTATTGCAGAACTTGCCCATTAGTCGGAGTAGAAGTAGAAACATTAGTTCCTGAAATACTGGTAGCATCTGCGCTAGATACAGGTGCATAAGAATCACTACCTGGAGAATAGGCTGGCGTAGAAGGAATTGTCCCTGCACTACGTTTTACTCCGCGAAATTGACAGTATAAAGAATACAGTCCTTCACGTTTTGAGTATAGCTGAATTGTTAAACCAGTCGGCTCACTTCCGCCATTATCACTTGATTGATTAGCACTAGTGTAAGTGTATGTTAAGCCAGTAAGACCAGTAACAGTTCTTAATGTGCTTCCATCTGATTTAATAAATTTTAAAATGTATTCAGTACGAGGTTCGATAGCAGTTCCTGCCGCAAATTGCTTAACTATTTTTTTACCTTCCCATTCACGACTTCTATGTTCCCAAGCAATCGTAATGTCTCCTGAAGTAATTGTTGTTGCCGTCCCACTTCCATTAATGAAAAACTTGGCTGGCGGTAATGGTTTAATACTTCTGCGAACAATAGTTACTGAATCTGCGGTAGATAGAGAACTGCGAGTAGTAGATGCTACGCTCTCTACTTTAGTGTGAATAGTGCTTCCAGCGGTAAAATAATTACTAGGAAATGCATGGCTATAAGAATAAAACCAAGCAGTACTTCCACTTGCATGGATTTGCGGCGTGGTATCAAACAGTCCTCTCCAAATATTACTTAGAGTCACCGAGCCGTCTACATTTAATGTGCAAGTTTGGAAAGCAAGTATTTCTCCATTCATGTAAAATAAATTATATCCTTGCGGAATAGCCTCTGCATTAAACGTTTGTAATAAAGCTAGATTTTGAGAAGGAGTACTAAACGTAATACTTCCTGTATCCACGTCACTTGTAACATTTCCGTAATCTGCGGTGAGTGTTCCCATAGGAGTGAAACCATCACCAGCATCTGATAAATAATAATTACCAGAACTGCCGTTCTCACTAGTATAGGTATTGAAACTGAATTGCGAATTATCAGGTTTTTTAGCAAAAACCATTAGTTGATGGTTATTGTCAGAATAATAATACGGAGCTTCAATGGTTTCAAAATTTGTAATACTTGCGGCAGTTCCTACTGGGTCAGTCCACAAAGTTCCGTTAGAAACTGCATAGATAGAATTTGATAGCGAGAAAATATCTTGCACCGCTTCAATTTCCATCATTCCGTTATCATACTCTCCGAAATTAACGCGAGTGATACGCATGACTACTTGAGTAACTCCACGTTTTGTCCAAGAAAATCTAAATAATCCTGCCGGACGTGCCTCAAATAGTTCTCGATTTACTTTCAAATTACATTTGATAATTGAAGTACTTAAAGTTCTTAAATCACGTTGCGCAATTTTTCCCGCTGTAGTGGAATTACTAATTCCGATATAACTAGTGGTAACAGGATTACGTTTTCCTTGCAGTCTATAATTAGCCAAATCCTGCGCAATTTCTGAAGCATCCTTATATTTATTAAATCTATCAATATAAGTTACTCGAACTTCATTTACTGAATCGTCTAACGAACCGCGTGAAAAACTCACTACTTCCGCGAAATTATTTTCATTAACTTGCGGCAGAGAATCTACTACATAATCATTGCGCGCTAATTTTAAAGTAAAAAGACCAGTAACAGGGTCAGTATAAAGAACCCCATCAATATATTTGAGAATTTCATCAAGAATTGTGTCTACCTGTTCACTGCGTTGCCATTCCGCACTAAAGCCTAATCCTTCATTAAATAAAGTCTCAGCAGCGGCAAGAAATGAAGCGGAGTCAATTAATGCTGAAGATAAACCTAATCCCCACTTTTCATTGATTAAAATTTCATAAATTACGTCAGCGGGATTGGCATCGCCGGAATTAATTTCCCAATATGCGGCAGAAATATATTTTGGAATTCGTTTGAGAACAAATCCCATATTTTTCAAATTCGGAGAAAGACCCACGTACCCACTAAGATACGGTTCTAAAAGTTGATACTGAGAACTAACGCTATTTGACGTAATGCCGGATGAAGGCCCATTCCATACCAAATGTGATACGCCTCGATAAGCAGGGATATCTGTACCTAAAATAGATTGTAAATAAGCGTTTTGTAATTGACTAGTACTGCCGTTGTAAAAAGTACATTTAGCAAACAACCCACCTTCCGCCCGTTTTTCTAAATCTTCTTCCCTATCGCCGCCAAAAACAGTAACATTAGAAACAGTAAAATCGCCTGAAGTTACGTTCCCACTCCATGCAAGTTTATCTTCCGCCCAGATTTCTTTTAATTCATCTACTTCACCGTGACAAAATGCAAAATGGATTCCTAGATAGTACCTGAAACAGAGAGTTTGTGTAGTAGAACTAAAAAGACCAGATTTCACTTTCTTAGTTTGTCGTCTACTTTCAAAATTTCCGTACCAAATTATCTGCGGTGAGTCAACTTTTACTGTTCCGAAAAGTACCGGCACCTTTCTAGTAGCATCTACTGTAGGAATACTAAAATCACGGAGAGTCGCGGGTTTAGATGTATCTCTCAGACGCGGCTTAAATAGCGTTCCTAAAATTAGCTGAGCCACGAATAATACGACGAACCATAGCATCGGTTAAAATACCTCTAATAAAACTACCTTATTTGAATTACTAATAATAAAAACCTTCATATAATTTAACCTACTAAATTGTTGAAAATAAATCAAGATAACAAAAAAGGCTAGGAACTCCTAGCCTTCAGTTAAACGTTAAATTATAATATATTTTATCAACTCATAGGAAAATGTTCAAAAATAACATCCATATTTTGACACAGTAAACATCTTCTCCGCCCAATCTTATCTAATTTATAAGAGCCTTCCACGTATTTATGTCCTGAAGGGCAAGTTTCAACTTTTTTATTTACAATTTTTCCTTCTTTCCATCTCTTCCTGTCCCTAATTCTTTTACATTCAGAACATGCTCTGCCTTGTCTAGTGACTCTAGTATTCTCTTTTGTAAACTCATGTCCGTAATTACAGTGAGTTTTATTTTTATTTTTTGCGGCGAGAGTTTCCCCTCGTAACACATTCTCCCCAATAGTTACTGCTTCTAAATGATTGGGGTTTGCACATTTACGATTTCTACAAAGATGGTCAATGACTTTTCCATTTTCTATTTCTCCAACATACAAATTGTAGGAAATTCTATGTGTTCGATGATTTTTCCCATCTTTATTCCAGACTCCATATCCATACTGACTTGTATTACCTTCCCAATTCCAGCAATCTTTTTTATCTATTTTTAATCTTGAGAAGAAAAAGTACTCCATACCAGAATCTAAAATTCCTAATTCCGTGTTTCTATTTTTAATTGGATAATTTTTGTAAAAATTACTGACAGAGGAAGATTCACATACCTTACATATTAATAGTTTTTTATTTAAATAAGTATTTGATAAAGCTAAAGTATGCCCATTGGTGCAAATTTTGATTTCATTCACAAGTTTTTCTCTAATTTCTGCAGTTTTTCCACATGCCCTACATGCTTTACCGCCTTTAGGAGAGATGTAAGTATTTTCTTTGGTATACTCATGTCCTTTTGGACAACGAGTTCTTTTTGCAAGGCTTCCAAAATAAGAATTTGTAGTAAGAATATATTCTTTTAAAGGAATTAATTTTAAATGTTTAGGATGAATACATAAACTCTCCCCACATGTTGTTTTAATTATCTCATTTAATTTTAAATCTTTACCTTTGTTAAATACATGAGTGTAAATATATCTGGGTATTTTTACACTAAACCTAGCTGGACTTGTATAAACATATCCTTGCGGTGTTTTGGAATTTTTGCTTACCCCGCCTTTCCAAATCATGCACCCAGATTCTTTTTTGTCTGTGTAATCTAAAAATTTTAAAATTTGTTCTTTTATTGTCAATTGTTTCATTAAAAACTCCTTAAATTTTATTATTATATAATACAGGAAGTTTGTAATAAAGTCAAAGTCTATTCGTTATTTTTGTGATTTTCGCCTATAAACTGATATTTTTCTGAAACGGGTTATCTCCAGTGAAAGGCGTCCCGTTAAAATTTATAGCATTGTCAAATTTTGAGCGGCATACGTCGAACGAGTGAGAACAGCCCGCCGTAACCGTAATAGTTTCACTCGTTTGCAAATCCTCAAAAGGAGTTATAATCTTAATTTGAGAAGTAGTATACCCACTTCCGATTTCAGTTCCATGAGCAATAATGTGTTTAATATCTCCGTTACTAACTCTAGTAACAAATCCTGTAGTCCAATAACCTTCAGGAACTGCTGTTAGTGTAGTAGGAAAAATGCTAAAAGTCGGAGAAGTAATAATTGTGGAGTCTAGCCCTACAATCGGAGCAGTGAAAGTATAGTCATTTAAATTTACCTGACACAATGAGTCTCCGAACATGTTATTACAGGTGCTTGAAAACGTATATTCTAATCCTCTTTTACTCAACGCTGTAATCATTGGCTCACAAGTAAAACTAGCTAAACTACCTTCGTGTGATACACCAGAAACTCTACCCTGCCAGTATAAACTTACTTCATTATCTGCATCTAACACATGCTTTCGATAAATATGTACCCACACTGCTTTCGGCGGTAAATATCGAATATATCGTTTAGCTAACTCATTTCCACCATCCATTTCAATCGTAATTGCGTTAGCTTCCGCACCTTTTGCCATTTCAATTGTACTTCGCTTTAATCCTGCTACTGGAGTATAGGTTTGACTTTGATAAGTCTGAGATTCCGTACTAGAAGTGAAATAGTAGGGAGTTGTAAAACTATCTGAGAAAAACTTATACATTTCTATTGGAGAACCGCTGTTTCTTGATTTTTCTATGTTTATTAAAGACATAAAATATTATTTTATTATTAACTCTGCCGCAAAAGTGGAAAAATATTTTTCGTAATCTGCGGCAGAGTTAT